>Ga0163161_10000010_pt1 | contig 277601 bp, 363 predicted proteins | sample S45metaG_FD_129847 | JGI IMG/M metagenome (GOLD analysis project Ga0163161, IMG submission 129847) | Switchgrass rhizosphere microbial communities from Kellogg Biological Station, Michigan, USA - S4-5 metaG | ecosystem: Host-associated > Plants > Roots > Rhizosphere > Soil | place: USA... | reverse complement strand
TCAACTCCTTGGCAGCGTCACGCCTGACTGGCCTTGATACTTGCCGTCACGATCTTTATACGACACGCGGCACGGCTCGTTGCCTTGCAGGAACAGCATCTGTGCCACGCCTTCGTTCGCGTAAATCTTGGCAGGCAGAGTAGTGGTGTTCGAGAACTCCAAGGTCACTTGACCTTCCCACTCCGGCTCAAGCGGGGTCACGTTGACGATGATGCCGCAGCGTGCGTAGGTGCTCTTGCCGAGGCAGATGACCAGCACGTCACGCGGGATCTTGAACCATTCAACGGTACGCGCTAGAGCAAAGCTGTTCGGTGGAATGATGCACTCGGAACCTTCAACCCGATGCAGCATCTTCTTGTCGAAGTTCTTCGGGTCAACTGTGCCGCCGTTGACGTTGGTGAAGACTTCAAACTCCATGCCGCAACGCACGTCATACCCGAAAGAACTCAGCCCATGACTGATCGCTTTACCGCCATCATCACCAGTGCGAATCTGGTCACGAGAGAACGGATGAATCATCGGCTTCCAGTCGGCCAAGCGCATTTCATCGGCTTCGATGACGATACGATCACCTGAAACACCGCGACCACCTCGAAACGGATTGAGGTGGTAGCCGATGACTTCACCGTCACGGTTCAACTCTACATGCGTCGGGCGCGTGCATTGTTCTTCAATCCAAATGTCGCTCTGAATTGTCATTAGATTCCCTTATCAGCTTTTAGCTGTATATGAATGGAGACGGTGCTCCCTTCGGATGGTTAATGAAAGCAGGATCAACCATTGCGTCGGTGTCCCGCGCCAGCACGTCCGTGTACTGGAACTGAATGCAGTGTTGCAGCTTGTCGTTACGATACACTGTGGTGCCGCACAGCAGTCCCAGAATGTTGCGAGCCTTGAGCAAACGGTACTCGATCATCCGGAACGCTGGGAAGCGGTCGTGCAGATGCTTGATGCGATCAAACAGATCCGCAGACATTTCAAGGTGAGACAAACGCACCGTGGTACCTATCTTAATGCAGGCTCGCGGTGCGTAGTTGTTCATCATCTTTACGAGGTAATCGGCAGAGTCCTCATGGTGATTCATGTCAACAACCAGATCGACGCGGATCCAGTTGTTGGCAATGTCGTGTCTAAATGCCATGTTAGTAGATGCTCCCCAGCTTTTCTACGATTTACAGTTCTTGTGCGCCGCGTAAATCTCAAGCTCCTTCAGGGCTTTCAAGGCATTGTCGTAGGCGATCTTCTCACCTAGCGCAGCATTGAATTCCTGACGGAACGTACACCGAGCTTCCGCTTTGATTGGGAACGGGGCATTCTTGAGGTCCAGTTTGCAGATGGTCGTGGTATCGCGTCGAGTGAATGTACATTTGGCAATCAGCGACAGCAGGTATTCACGGGTGATTAGCTTTGCATCCATTTTTGAGTGCTCTCGTCAAACTGCGTAGTGTTTCCGTTCGTCACCGAACTCTTGGTGATTGGTTCGCCTGGGAAGTCCAGGGGAATCTTCCATTTTCCTGCTGCATCCGCTGTCTTGGTACCCATCGAGTAATAGTCAGCCCACGTAACCAACGACTTGTTGGTAGTGATGTCATGATGCGTGCCGTAATCGACAACGCGAGTGACTTGGTTGACCAGTGGAACAATCGAAGGATCGCCAAAGGTGAATGCTACGTCCTTACCCAGATCCTTCATCTGACGGTCAGTCAAACTGGAATCTGTCAGTACGGAGTTCTTGCTGTACATCACGGCGACTTCACCAGCAAGCTTGCCGATGTCTGCCATAGTCGTTTCAGCCTCTTTCGGACTGATATGACCGAAGGTGTTGATGTAGGCGCGTGCACCAGAGTCAACGAGCAGCTTCTGCGGATTCGTGGAAGTAGACCACTTCTCAATGTTGCGTGCAGTAGCGTACGGGTTGATCATAATGTTGCGGCTATCAAGACCAAGACCTGTTGCGTTGTGCAGGAACTCACCGCCGAAATCTACGGCAGGATTTGCGACAACTTCCTTGAGTACGTCAGGGATAGGGATCTTGATCTGCGAAGGAGAAATGCCAGCAGCTTTCAAGTCTTTCGACCAAAGACCACCGTTGAGCACGTCACCAACGAGAGCACCAGGACTCACCTTCTTACCTGATGCGGCACTGACGATGTTGTGCAGACGCACACCCGTTACATCCGAACCTGCCTTCGTGACAGTCTGGATAGCTTGCGTCTTCAGGTAGTCGGGATTATTGCGGATGCGTTCAATCTCGGACGCAAGACGTCGTGGATCGCGTTGAGCGTTCGCAAGCGCATTGATGGTCGAACCGCCGTACTTCTTGACGACCTTCCAACCGTCGAGCGTGCTGATGCCTGAGCCTGTGTCGAGTTGATTGCGCAACGGACCTGAGGTCTGGCTGTATTGCTTGATGGCACTGCGCAGCTTGTCCTGACTTGCCAGCACATTGTTGCCCACACCGTTCTTCGACAGCGGGATGATCGACTGCGCCTTCGACACCTCAGCGTGCTCTTTCAAAGCATTCAGGGTGTTCGTTGCAGCGCTTGCGCTTGTCACTGGAGTATTCGGTGCACCAGGAGTACCCGGCGGCGCTACGGCAGTTGTCGCACCAGTGATTGGCGGTGTTTGCGGACTAGCAGTTGCGGCTGCAGCCTGATCCTGTGCAGCTTGCTCAGCAGCTAGATCGTTCGGACCTGCGTTCGCTTTCGCGTTCTGTTGACTGTTGGACTTGCCACCACCCGCAGTTGCAGTCGAGCCAGTTTCCATGATCGCAGCACGGTAGAGGTAATACACCTCAGAGAACTTGTGACCAGCTTTGATCCACTGGGTCTTACCGCCGAGCAACCAGTTGCCACCGAGTTGCGCAGACGGTTTGAATGTCTGGTTGTCTTGGTTGGCGTGCTGATACTCACAGCAGTCGAACGTGGTTGCTTCCGTGCATTCATCACTCAGCAGCACAACGCGCTCCGAGAACAGACCAAGGTAGCGCATGTTCTGGTAGAAGGCAGCTTCGTAATGCTGGTGCAGGTTCGACGCAGGTGCAGGCTCAGTACCGGTATCGAAACCCGTGTAGTTGACCTTGGCGCCGCGTTCTGCAATCTGCCCACGAACGTCATTGTTCACAGGCAGCGCTTTACCGAGCAGCGGAGCATCGAGCGTCAAGGTGCTCAACTGCCCAGCTTCGTTCAGGCTGTGCTCGTATTGCTTCTGACCGTAGTTCATCATGTGCGTGGCGAACCCAGACGCAGACGCATCTTGGGTTTCACGAATGACGATTGGTGTGGCTTTCGCTGCACCTTCTGGTGTGTTCTGGAGGAAGCTCCACTTTGGCGCCTCTTTCAGCACAGCGAACAGATCACGGTAGCGGACTTCATAGTCCATGGTGAGCAAGCGCGCCATGCAAGTCTGACCGGAACCGTACCCACGAATCGCTACGTCCTCAGAGAACGCATTGCGGGTCTTGTTCACGTTGAGCCAGGTCTGCACATCATCGACAGCAGGAGGGCCGCTGTACTTGAGGCCAGCACGCGAAGCCAACTGACCAATCACTGCGTCAGATGTACCACGAATGGACTCAGTGAAGACACCTGCGCTCCACTTTGGACAGTCGAGTACGGCGGTACAGACCAGCTTCGGACCTTTGGCAGTCGTCTGCTTCTTGTAGCCCCAAACGCGGAACTTACGGGTCTGTACCTTCTCACGGGTCTTGGCGATCTTGATGGTGATCAAGGTGCCGTCAACGAGGTTCATTTCCTCGGCGAGTGTGTTGCGTTCATCGTTGAGGATGAGTTGCAGCACGGGAATCGACACAGCAAATCCATCCTGGATAAAGATCGAGTCCACGAAGTTCATTGTCGGCGGAATGCGACTGCCCTCAATGTCGAGGGTGCAATACGCGATGTCCTGAACGTCTAGTGTTGCTTCCATGATTCAGATACTCACAGTGGCCGCTGATGCGGGTTCGTCGGCGAGTATGTTTGTGAGGGCTGACGTGATCAGCGCGAGAGCAGGGATTTTAATCCGCTGCCCTGTCTTCAACGCAAACATATCGGCTATTCCATTATAGATCATGAGGACTCTCCAATATTCCTCATTCAAGTACACGTTGTAGGCAATCAGAGGCATGTTGTGCTGTTCCTCTGGTGCCACCGTGTGGTACTTGAAGCTCCGGATCGTCATGATCGCATCGAAGCTTTTGTCGCGAAGCGGGTCTACACCCAATTCATCAATCACGGCAAACGTCTTCGCTTGGGTAATATCAGGCATAGCATTACCCCAGAGAAGGCGCGAAGAACCGAGTAAGGTCTTCTTGCGTGGTGGTGAAGTAAGAAATAACCGAAACGTTGATCGTCACACCGATAGGGTCACCGTTGTGGTCGAACTGGGTGTCGAACGTTTCAGTCACGTTGTCGATGATGCACGGGCTCATGGTAAAGAACTTGCCGATGTTCACGGTGATCATGTCACCTGCGAGGCCACCAGAGTTCGGTGCACGCATGTACGGGCCTGGTGCTCGCAGAAACTGACCGGCGTACTCACTCGGAGCAACCAGCTTCATCAAGTCCAGCATCTTGCGCACGACTTCCTCTTTCGGATTCTCATACGCTTGAATGACGAACGGAATGTCCAGCTTCATCATCGAACCGCCGGTCCAGACAGCACCAGACAACCACTTGTTGAGAGTGGTGAAGCCTGTTGCTGCCGTCACACCCGTAGATGCGATGTCTGCCGCTTTACCGGGCGCACCACCTGCACCAGTTGCAAAGTTGGACAGCGGTTGGTTGAACGGGTTGTCCCACGACGTTGCAAGGCTGAGCATGTAGTTCTCAGGCAGTGGTGTGTCGATGCGCAGGTAGTCTGCACCGTCACGCTGCACGATCAGCTCGGCCTTGTAGATGTCAGGGATGTTTGGCTTTACTGCACCAACACGCCCTGCTGGATTACTGGCAAACAGCAGGGCTGGGGTGTGCATACTTCCGATTGCTGCCATTAGATGAACCCCACTTGAAGCATGACGAGGCCTTGGTCTGTAATGACTGCTGGCGCATCGTCGAGTGTCTGACGAACAGAGTTGCCTTCCGAAACGCCCTTGGAACTGATCTTGTCTCCAGCAGGCTTCATTCGTTGCGGCATCATGGTGTCCTGTTGTTTCGGTTCGATCATCATTACCGACTTCACAGGTTCGTACTGCTGGCGCTCCACTGGTTCTGGTGCAGTCGCAGTCGAAGTCACGGTTGTTGGTGCCGACGAACTACGGTTCACAGACGACATTGGATTGGCTGCAGCCAAGCTAGACGCAGACGGTGCAATGTCAGCATCCTTGTAGAACGCAGACGATGCAGGGCTTGTCGGTGCAACTGGTTGACTCGGCTGTGGCGCAGTGACAACCGGCGGTGCCTTCTGAGTTGCAGGCATGCTGACTGTCGGCGTTGGAACCGGAGCAGTTACCGGCGCACTTGCTTTCACAGGAGCGGTAGGTGAAGGCAGCACAGCATCGCTACCCATTGCTTGAGCCTGAGCAGCAAGCGCATCCCCGTAACCCGATGTGATCGACTCAGCCCAACCCGGAGGTAAGCCAAGACCAGCAGCGAGAGCACCTGCAATACCTGAACCTAATCCACCAGCAGTAGCCGCGGCCGACGGAGCAGAGGCAAGACCAGCAGCGACACCCGTTGCAGCAGCACCAGCAAGCATCGTGTTCACGTCACCGGGTGTTTGAGGACTGGACGACGCAACAGGTCCGCTTGCTTTGACTTCTGGAGTTGCAGCAGGTGTTTCAGGTGCAGCAGCTTTAGCCGCATCTTCCTTGGCCTTCTCTGCATCCTTGTTGACCACAGAGATAGCAGCAGTAGACTTCTTGATCGCTTCGTCCACTGTCTTCATGGCGGCCGCGGCACTTACTGCCTGAGGGTCACCAGTCTCGTCTGCTTTCTGCTGGGTCAACATCATCAACGGTGTCGAGCCTGCTACAGGGTTTGCAGTGGCTGCAGCCTTCGCCGCTTGTTCCTCTGGACTACCGAGTGCAGCATCGTACAGCCCTTCACCAGCAGCAGAACCTGCGTTGTAACCGAAGTAACCACCTACCGCACCCCCGGCCAACCCGAGTCCTGCCCCAATAGCAGCACCAGGAATAGCTCCCACCCCGAAAAAGAGTGAGCCAATACCAGCGCCGATAGCAGTACCGGCAGCAGTGCCAGCGCTAGCACCAGCCGCAGCACCAGCAAAACCCCCACCGACACCAGCAAGGCCTTTCTCTTTCTCCGCACGTGTGGCTTCTTCATCGGTGATAATGTCATAGGCATCCACAGCACCGAGAGCGATGTTCGCACCCGGAAGGATCTTGGCACCAGCGCGACCTAGCATACCTTTGCCAGCAGCGGCTGCAGCCTGTTCACCACCTCGCACAGCACCGCGTTCTGCACCTCCAGCAGCGCCCATGTGCGGCTCTGCAATCGCAGGCGTTGAGGGCGTAGCAACTGGAGCAGGCGTGAGTGATGGGGTAGTCGGCGGTTTCGCACGTCCGGGCATCAGTGTCGGTAACAGCGCAGCAGCGCCAACACCCGCTCCAGCAGCCATAGGGAGTATCCCCACAGGCTCGGCAGGCGTCGTTGGTGTGTTCTGGGCAGGCGCCGCTGACGCTACTGTACTTTCCTCTACATTGTCGTCATTAGCAGCTTCTGCCATTGTGACGCCAGTAGGAGGTGTTGTCTGCGGCTTGGCACCAGCAGCTTTCGCTTCCAGTTCCTGCTTGTCCATAGCGAGCAGCTTGGCCTTCTCACGCAATGCGCGATTGGCTACCGAAGCTTGTACGTCACCCGAGGATTTGGAGAAGTAACGGTCAGTGGTTGCAGACTTGTAGTCCTGAACCGTCTGCACAATCTCCGAGTCGCTCATGTTCGCAACGTTCTTGCCCTTGAGCGCAGCACTCACAACACCAGAGCCAGGTCCGTATTGAATGCCTGTTGAGTACAGCATTTCCTGAACAGCGCGACCTTTCTTCGAGAAGTCCATGCCTGTGTCTTGGCTGACCTTCTTGACTTGGGGTGCGTAGTGCGTGCGGTTCAGATACTGGTCTTGGGCCTTCTCAAAGTTCTCACCGTCATTCGCGGCAATCTCTTTGTATTTCTGGGTGAATGCGGCAGAGCCTGGTTGCAGGCCTTGCAGTTGCTGCGCATACGGCTGACCGTCAGCAGACTGGAGGAAGGCAGTCATCGAACCCGTCTTGGAGCTCAACTGGTGAGAGCCATAACTCACACCGCCGTTGTCGCCCTTACCCGTCGAGACAGTACCAACGCCACCTTTACCAGATTCTTCGCTCTTGCTGACCATGCCGAGCTTACCGCCCAGCCACTTAACGCCTTCATACGAACCGACGGCGCCAGCAATACCAGCACCGATCTTGAGCGCGGTACCTACACGACCACCACCCCCACCAAAACGAGGACGACCGCCACCTCCACCGTGAGCACCACCTCCACCGCCGAACATACCTTTGAGACGATCACCGGCGTTTGACCACCAACCACCACCTGCATTGGGTCCGCCACCTGGGGCACCACCTGCACGAATGCGCGCAGCTTCACGACGCTGTTGGCGAGCACGGTCACGACTGCGACTACGCCCTTTCTTCTTGCCGCGCTTCTTGTCTTTCCCACCGCCGATCATATCACCCAGATCGCCGAGTTTGGACTTGAAGTCACCCATGAGGTCACCGAGAAGCGAACCGATCTTGTCGATCATGCCATCTTTCGCTTGCCCAATAACGTCTGCAAAGCCTTTCGACTTGGCGAACTCTTGGGTCTTCGGTGTGATCTTGTTCTTATCCTTTTCCAGGACAGTCAGGATTTCCTTCATGGTGGAGTTCAGTTGCTTCATGCTGATGGCTTGTTGCTGGGCCAATGCAATCTGCTTGTTCTGGCGCTCCACTTGACCATCATCGTTCGCAGGTAAGTGCTTGTTGATTGTGGTCTGGTTGTGTTCGTTGTAGTTCTTCACTGCCTTCGCTTCAGGACGAGAGCGACTGGACATCGTGTGAACGTCAGCCTTCTCTTTCTTTGGCGATGCAGCAGGAGCAGCCGCTTTCTTCCCAGCCTTGCCAGGTTTCTGCTCCTTGTCTTTTACCTCGACCGTGTCTTCCTTGGTATCGTTTGCGGCACTCTGCATCAAATCGGACGCAGTGTCAAACTTGCTCGCAACGCTATTCATTCGTTCCAATGCACTGGCTGCGTTCATGGCAAAACCCGATTAAGCTAAAGGTTTGAATCCACCTTTTCTGTTGGCGGCTTCTTGTCTGTCCTTCGCGAGGCTGCTATAGGTGAACAGTACCAACTTCGCTGGGTGACTCATATCTGGCTGCATGCCAAACTCGGACAGGAGGTTGTACATGATCTTGAAGATGTCCTCCTCCGAGTTGTCAGCGAAGAAGGACAGCAGACGCGGTGCAGCAAAGTGCGTCCAACGGTGATCACATACTCGGCAGCGCAGTGACATCTTCTCCACGATCCCGTGGTGATAGAGCTTGCGCAGTTCCAGAATCTCCTCGTATAGGTCATTGTCCGGTCGAGTCATCAGGTACATAAACTTCTCGCGGAAGTTCTTACCACGTTTGATCCACCGGGCACATTCTGCCATGTGTTTCTCATGTGGGTGTTCTTCAATGTGAGCGTGGAAGTCGCTCAACGTATTGACACGCGGGAAGTCAAAGCGGTTGTCGGTGATATGCAGCCGTTCATCATCCAGGGATTCAATCTGGGTGGAATAGGCTTGCACGGTCTCGACGTTGTTGGTATCGCACTGTTCATACTCCATATTGCCGAGCGCCATCTGACGGTCATCAATAGGAGGGCCACGATAGAAGGTACGGTTGTCCTTGTAGACGATGTTGGTGTGTCTGCACGTCCAGTTGACTTGCAGCGGAGCTTTTGGATAGCTCGACTTGCGAAGCCATGCCATGAGGAACTCGAAGTCACCATCGGTCAACTCCATCACAGGGATAGAGCAGCACATCTGGATTGCCCGGATGATATGCGACAGCGGGTTCTGCTTGCTGTGCATGCCGATATACAGGAGCTTGAGTTCAGCCAGCGTAAATTCCCGAACGTACAATTGCTTGAAGCTGTACGGTGCAAACCCTGTGGGCAAGTCGCCAATGTCCACAAAGCGTGCATCAATTTCGGGAATCTTCGTCATAGGAAGAAGCTCTTTGGATCAACGACCATGGTCATTTCGTGGCTATGGCCGCAAACAGCACACGGCTTGCTGATCGTGCGCAGAATGCCGTGCTTGTAATCGCGGTTCGCTTCACACGCAGCTTCCAGCAGATCGGTGTCTTCTGCATCAACCATTGCTTGCACGCGCTTGAGCAACGAGCCTTTACTGCGCACCCACTGACCAGCTTCTGCCAACATCCCGTAATCCGGATCGCGTTGCAGATCAACGAACTCGGCCAGGGTTTCAGCACGAGGGTAATCAAGACGCTGATCCAGAACGATGTCGTCATCCAGAAACAGGATGCGGAAGTCTTCCATGGTGATGGGTTCGTAGTTCGCATGACTGCACACGTAACCATCAAGCATCACGTCGTTCGGGTTGATCATGTCCTTGCGCACTTCGTCATCAGCGGCTTCCCAGTTCTCCACCAGGACCTTGACGTCGCGAGGGAAATACTTGGTACCGTTTGCACGGTCATTGAAGATCGTACCTGGGCAAGTCCACTTTGCCATGACAGGGTTGCGCTTCAACGAGTTCAGGCGCTGCCAGGTCAGCAGATAGAAGAAGTCACCCACAGTCAGGTGATTCACATCGAGGTTCGTCATCGACTGCCCCATTGCTTCAATAGCTGGGGCGAAGTTGTCCAGCATCACCGCCTTCGACATCAGGGCGAGTTGCTTAGGCTTGAACGGAGCGACCTCAATCTGCTTCACTGGGTAAGGCAGAGTACGCGACGGGATGTTGGTCGAATCGAAGATCATGGTTAGTATTCCTTTAGATGTTCAGCTTGATGCCGTCAGTGGAGAAGTTTTGGTGCACCTTGAGCAATCCGTTAGTCGAGGTGTAATTCAGATCCCAGTTCTGTTTCGTACTGGGCCAGCAGTTCTTGGCGGTGATCGACAGAATGGGAGAGTTGGCACTGTCGAGCAGTTCAAACTCCAGATCCATCTTGTAGTTCGTCGGCAAGTAGAACGCACCGTTCTCAGGGTCCATGATGCGCTCTTTCCACATCGTGAGCCACTTCAAGGTGCGCAAGGCCTGATCTTCGTGGAACTGAACATCGAAGGCCTGAATTTCGAGGAAACCCGGGTAGTACGAGAACGTGCCAGCACCGAACAACGGCTTGATGTTGAACGATGGGAACGGGATGCTGACTGATTCAACGTAGTCAGAATCCATTCCGTACGGCAGTGACGTGCAATGCCATTTCCAGTCATGGATAGGACTGCGGTCACCATCACGGCGCCGAACGAACTCGTCAATGTCGTATCTGGACATGGTTGACTCCGTAGAAAGGAAAAAGGCCCTGAACCCGTTGCCGAGCTAGGGCCCAATTCACTACACGCGCTTGTAGTAGTCGTACGCGAACGTGGCGTCTACGGTCATTGCGGTACCACCGGCGCCGTCGAACGAGGCGTCTGGTACTTCGGTCGGCCAGCAGTTGAAGATGTCGTAGTTCAACGACTCTGCACCGGTCTGGTCGTAGATGGTCATGCGGCCAGTGGCAGTGTAGTCCGCTTTGAACGAACCAGACTGCGTATCGGTAGCACGGCAGACTTCCGACCAATCTTCGAGGGTAGTGTTGATGATACCGTCGTAGGATTCGTGGAAGCTGATGGACATGGAGTTGCTGAACGTTTTACGAGCAGCGTGTACGGTCTTGTGACCGAACAATTCCATTTCCGCTTGCGCTACAGACATACCAGGCTTCACACCCGATTTGCACTGAATGCGCAGTTGACGACCATCGCCACCCCCAGGAACACTGGTGAAGGTCAGGTCGAAGTTGTCGTTCAACATCGGGTCACCGACGTCAAGCACTTCGTCGAGCGTTGGTTTTGGCATGATGCCGACTCCAGTTATTTAATGAGGTAGGCCAGGAAGAATTCGGCGAGAGCTTCTGGGACGCGACCCAGTGTAACACCCTCGATGTCTTCTTCGTTGTCGCCGGACCACGAAAGAGCTTGTTCGCCGTTGATACTCAGGACAAACTTGCCGTTCTTTTCAGTGACAGAAACCGGCATACCTTGAAAGTTCTTGGTGTGCACGGCTGCTGTCGCTTCTTGCGAACCAGTGCCAGTCGCTTCGGCTTTCCATTGAATCTTACTCATGGTTCACCTTACGAACGGTCTGAGGTGGTGATCGCATACTGGATTTGACCAGTGCGCGGTACGATTGCGTTGAGGTGGATGCGCTTGGCGATCATCATCGGGTCAACGTAAACGTCGAGGATAACGTCACCGCTCGCTTCCAGCTCAGGCGTGTTGTTCTTGTCGTTGCAGATGATTTCGTAACCGTACAGACCACGACCGCGTTTGATTGGGCCCAGGATGCCTTCGGCAACGTTGGTCAATTGCAGACGCAGAGTCTTGTCGTTCGGCTCGTAAACACCAACCATAGCAGCGTTCTTCAACTGGGTCATCAGACTGTTGATCAAGCGACGAACGTGGATGTTCGACAGGGCAGATGCCTGTGCTTGCAACGTTTCCTGGGACCACAACACCAGGCCGTAAGACGGCATGCGGTGGATGAAGTTGATCTGGTTCTGGTCGAAGGTATCACGGTCGCCCTGACGGTAGACTTCACGAACACCGTTGGCCAGCACTTTACCGCGGGTGATACCAGCAGGTGCGAACCATTCAGCAGCAACACGGTCAGTACGTGCATAACACGCAGCGACGTAGCCGGAAGGTGGGCACCAGATGTTCACGTTGTCGTCGTTCAGGATGTTCAGATCCGGAGTGTAGATAGCACCGAACGACGTGTTGGCGTTCAGGCTGTTACGACGATACGCAACACCAGCTTGCGTGGTCTGGCTGTCCGACGGCATATCGAGGATCGCGAACGCATCACCACGAGTCTCTGCCAAGTCGAGCATTTTCAGGTGCACGGCTGGGCTGGAGTAACCACCGTTGATCAGCAGAGTAACGGTGACTTCTTCAACGTCGGCATAAGCATCCCAGCCGTCGATGATGTCGTCAACGCTGATCGTGTCGCCGTCGCTGCCCCAGGTCAGGTCACCAGTGATAACCGAGTTGACCAGCCGGGTACCGTCATTCGCGACGTACTTCGGATGGTTCTGGTTCACACGCACGCGGATGATCGACTGCTTGGCAACCACCTGAGTTTCGATGTTCAGCTGGGTACCGTAACCGTCGAGCTTATCGCGCAGTGTCGCACGGTAAACTTCGGATGCGATGGTGTTGGTGCCTTCGTAAACTTCCAGGACGAACTTCTCGCCCAGGCTGTCCGAGACATCAGGGTAAAGCACGACGCGGATGTTGTTGTTCCAGTTGCCGGGGTCAACCGCGTAAATGAACAGGATGTCCTGCTCGTTGAACGAGTAGTCTTCGGGATCAGCGAAGCCTTCAACGCTCAGGTCGATCGTGGCGAAGTTGTTGACGGTTGCCACTCGCACAGAACCGTACAGCGGATTTTTCGCCACACGGGTAACGTACAACTGGCTGGCTTCTTCGAGGAAATGCTCGGCGCAGAAGTGACCATAAGTCAGGTTCGCGTCTGGATTGCCGAATTTCTTCCGGAAGCCCTTCTTGTCTACTACGAGCGTTGGTACGCCGACTGCGCCGCGGTGCGATGGAAACACCATGGCGCCAATCGACGACGAGACGGCAACACCACGGACTGAGTTGTCCTCGGTGCCACCGTATACGCCGGCGCTTGTGCTGCTGCCGTTGTTCAACATGAAATGGTCTCCATGAATGGATTAGGTACTGTCTTGATACCTGAGTGTAAATTAGCTTGCCTGCGTAATGGAGCAGCGGACAGTCTCGTTATTCACGGCACGGAGTTTGATAATCCCCGAGAAGCGGCCGTTTAAAACGAACAATCCGTTAATCTCCATCTGCAATGCCAACTGCTCTACTTCGTTTGTTGGTGTTTCAGGTACAACAACAGGACCAGTTACGGGTGGCGCTGCGATGTCCGTGATTGCGATAACACGTTGGACAAGTTTCGGTGTACCAGCGCTCGAATCCGCATACGTCACGGTGATTGCATGGTCATTGTCGAACAGCGGTGGAAGTGTGGCGCTGTAACGGTAAAGCCCAGAGCCAGTCGCACGACGCAGAGCACGCCAGCGAACGAACTGGTTGGAGGTATTGCCACTGATGACCAGATCGACATACGGTACATCAACGTCGGGGTCATCCAGTTCAATGGTGAAGTCAGCAGCACGGCCGATCGTGGCTGGTACAGTCAACGTGCCTTCTGTCTCGCCAGTACCAAGCGCACAGCGCGCAGTGAGCACGGCAGTTGTACCGAAGATGTCTGGGTACGAGAACTCAAACAGCAGCACGTCACCTACTGCAATGCCGGGAACCATTTCGTTCGGCGTGATCGTTCCTTGATATTCACCGTCAACTGCAACGAGGAGGATGTCACGGACTGTGGCTGACTTCAGGTCACTGACACGAACCTGAGGCACGACACCTGCAGGTACGTCTTGCAGCGAGATACCAATGACGGCATCTACTGGCGCAGAACGACGAACGAACAGATGCGGCACTGCCACACTGCTGATCACCTGTGCAACGTGAGTCACCGTGCCCGGTTCACCATTACTGAAACGACCATCGCGGTAGATGATCTTAATGGTGTCTGTGGGTTGGAGATTCAGGAAGCCGTCGAAGTCGTCGCCCTTGTAGCGACACAGGAACGTCGGGATAGCACCACGGAACAGATCGTTCTCAAGACGGGTAAGCGTCAAGAACTCGGTCTCACCAGTCGTCGCGTTGAACACCGTCACCTGAGTAGTCTTGCCTGTGAGGTCTGGGTCATACAGCGCCACAGAGATAGGCTCGCCTGCTTCAAGGGTTGGCTCAACGTACAACACACCGGTAGTGTACGTGGTCGTCGGTACTTCGGGGACAGCCACTTCAGGTACCCCAGGGATGAACGTTGCCATCACAGGGAATGTCGTGGAGATTTGCAGGAACTTGTTGCTGTGCCGTGCGATGATGTACGGTTGAGTCTGCGTTACCTCAACGTCGCGCTGCTCGATCTTATTGCTGCGCGCTGCAACCGTTGCACGGGCGAGGGACTTACGACTGATGGAGTCAGTCTGGTACGAACGGATTTCAGTGCTGATCGTCGTACTGCCGCGGAGTTTATCAACCATTGCCGTGCTCCTGAAGCTCTACGCCTTGAGTGACAGTACCGCGGTTGTTGATCTTCGGCACATCACGCATGACGCCCAGCTTGGTGTCGATACGGAAGCTGACGACAAGATCCATTGCTTCTGGATCCGCTTCGCTGTCCTTATCACTCCGAGGAATGGAGATGGACTCGCTGGTCATCGTTGTGGTGACGAACCACTTAGCACCATCAAGCTGCACCTCGGCGTTGAGCTTACCACTATGCCCAACAATCAATGCACGACTGATGAAGGTCATTGCATCAACCAAGTCCTTGGTGAGATAGTGCATTTCCACGTTGATCGACGATGGGAACAGATACGCCTTCTTGACGACTGCGTTCTGGAGTTCGTCCACCGTGAAACCCAGAGAGTTCCGGGCGATGCCTTTGATCGTCTGTTGATCCTTTACCAGACCAATGTCGCTCAAAGACCAGTAGCTGTACGGGTAAATACCGGCGACGCTGTGGTTTGGATCATCCACACCGAGGCTCTTTTTCACTTCACGCTTCACGTCGTTAGACTGGATCAGCGGGAATTCTTCGATCCCAAAGAAACGTTGAACCGCTTCCCGGAAGGTATACAGTGTGAGGAATGCAGCGCTGTTCTTGTCAACGATGCGATCCACATTATCGGTCAGTTTCATAAGGCACTCCAAACGAAAATGGCGACCACGAAGGCCGCCACTTGTTAACGCTTGTACCGAATAGGACCGGCAGTCGTTGAGGCAAGGGCCTCTTCTTCTTCTTGGTCTTCTTCTTCGTCTTCGTCGTCCTCGTCAACACCGTCAATGCCGGTATCGAGTTCGAGGTCATCGTCAAAGAACTCATCCGCTTGCTCAGCGTCCATTTCATCACCATGATCAAGGCTTGCAGCAATTGCCATGACACGGCTGACCCGGTTGCCGAGTGTAACGAAGTCTGCATTCGAAGATGCGAGCGACGGAGACAGTGTGTTTTCTGCTTGTGGCGTTGAGCCATCGTTCCGCGCTGCACGTGGCGGCGGCTTAATGATCTCGGAGACAAAATCGGTTAGATCGTCTCCGAATTCAGCAGCTTTTGCCATGTAACTCAGACAGTCGTCCTTGTTACCATGCTGCATCGCGATAACGGCAAGCGCGAGATTCAGTTTGCCGCTCATGATGCTTACTCCAGGCAAAGGCGCACTGCAATCAACGCTGTCAGGAGGGGCGCTCTCCAGTCTAGCAAATCATGCAGTGCAGCCGCATTAGATGCGACGACCTTTGACCACGGAGCGCACGTTCGCGATTACCAAGCTGAACGGTTCAACCATGAACCAGCCGCGGGTGCTGTTACCAGCGTCAGCGCCGTTGGTAGGCGAGGACTGGATGCCGCCACGAGTGGAGTAGGCACCGTGGTTCTCAGGCGAGGCCACCACGTAGATTTCGCCAGGGTTCAGAACCTTCTGGTTCGGCTGACGGAATGCGTCGGTGATGATGTTCATGCCAACCAGGGTACCGATCTGGCCGTTCAGAACCAGGTCGTACTTGGTGATCGGGTCGAAGAACGTTGCGAAGTCGTTCGAACCGATGACGTCAGCCCAGTAATCGTTGGACATCACGATGTGGGTAGCAGGCAGGCCCCAGCGAGCGATGGCTTGACGCAGACGACCCAGGTTCTTGGTGGTCAGTTCGCCAGCGATCAGTTCCAGGTTGTTGACAACACCGACGGTGGCGTCAGCAGCTTTCTTCCACAGACGGTCTTCTGCAACCATGATGGATTGCAGCGCGTCGTTGTACGCGTGATCCAGCAGGTCGCCGTTGACTTGTTGGATGTCCAGGTTTTCAACGCGAACGTTGGCCTGAATTTCGAACTCGTCCGGGGTGAACACGCGGTTACGGATGGTCTGGTAACCAACGTTCGCGCTGGAGGTAGCGATGACGGCCATGGTGTCATGGGTCGGCATCGGGATACGCTGGAACTGACCCTGGGTCAGAGTGTTACCGACCATCAGCTTCCGCACGAAGCCTTCACGGTCAGCTTGTTCGTTCACTTGTTGAGCCAGGGAGGCGCCCAGGGCGGCCCACTTGGCGCCGGTCACGTCAGCACGGGCTTCGGCCAGAACTTGACGACGCATTTCGGTAGCAGCGGTGGCTTCTTCGCGCGCAGACATGGTCTGTGGCTGTTGATGCATGATTTCGCCAGAGGCGTATGCTTGCATCAGTTGGCCCAGGACAACCATCGCGTCCTTGGTGCTCGAAGCGTTGATGTCGCCAGTCGAAGCGGACAGAGCGAGTTCACGGCCTTTGCCGAGGCGCAGGTCGGTGATTGGGCTGCCGTCCTTCAGGACAAGGCTTGCACCGGCGAATGCTGGTTTGGACATGGTAAATCTCCAGAAAATGTTCGAGTTCTACGTTGCTCTCAGGCAGCCGCAGTTAAACGTTGACGCGCAGGGTGAGAGCAGAGTTCTCGGACGACGGCGCATTGATCACGGTCAGACCTGGGATAACATCGCCAGGACCGGAGGTGGTGAAACGGCCATCAGCGCCCAGCTTGACTTTCAGGGCAGTGGACCAGTCGGAAGCGGCATCGTAGAACGAAGTCGCAACTTCACCACGAGTGATGACACCGACCACACCTTGGTAGGTAGCAGCCAGGCCGCCGATCGGCATGGAGCCAACCAGTTGCAGAGCTTCTTGCATACCAGGCTCGTAAGCGATCTGGACGAAGTAGTTCTTGCCGATGTTGTCAGCGTGGAAGGTGATCACGTCACCGGCCAGCTGGGTTTCAGTAGCAGATGCAGGAGCACCAGCGCTGATGGTTGCAACGTCGGTGCCGACCTTGACCAGGATCTGACCGGTGATCGGGGTACGCGGCAGCTCGACGGCGCCAGTATCAGGGATCACGCCTTGAGCAACCCACTGCAGGGTGGTCGGCGGAGTGTTGCGGGCCATGGAGATACCGGCGAAGACTTCACCAGCAGCACCAGTCGAAGGACGCACGACAGTTTCGCCGTTTTCCTTGACGTTGACCATTGCTTGGCCTTCTTCCTGGATGATGACACCGCTTTCAACTTTGCGGTGCTCGGACAGAAAGAGACGAGTGTATTTTTGAACGATCATGGTTTATCTCCAGGAGTTAGCGCTTGCCGATCCCGCGCATCGCACCAGCGAGCAGGGTATTGAAATCAGCAGATGGTTGTACGGAGGCGTTGGCTTCAACGAACTCCTGTTGTGGAACTTTTGGAGCAACCTGAACTGGTCGACCGATGGACACCGGCGAAGCGCTGGCGTTTGCTTCAACAGGATTGCTCCCGGTGATAGCTTCGGCGATTTCGTTCTGGGCGTCGAGGCCGTAGCTCATGATCTTGCTGGCTTGTGCCAACAGCATCTTGTGCCAGGCTTCGCTGTTCTGGACGAACGCTTGGTTCACGAGGGACGCGGCGTTATCCAGGCCGACAGCAGACAGCGACTCGATCAGTTGCTGGGCAATCGGGTTGACGTGACCTTTGAAGAAGTTGTTGGTCAGACCAGTAGCAGCGAGTGCCATGGCAGCCAAGTGGCGGTCAGCGTGTTCAGCTTTTTCTTGCGCAGCAGCTTGCGCGACTTCGTTGGTCTTCACTTCAACCTGTTGGTCGATTTCGGACTTCACGTAATCGGCAACTTGGATTTCAGGTTTGATTTCCTGGAAGCCCATGTTTTCGACTGCGACGTTCACACCCTGCTCGCTGGCTTGTGCGAGGAACGCACGGCCGAAGACATCGGTGTTGAAGATTTGCGAGTGCTTCTCAGCAGACGCTGCGGTTGCTACTGCGAACGGCACGCCGTCGTAGAATGCAAACCACTTGTTACCCGACGCCAGGGCGCTGTAGGTAACTTCGACTTTCTTGACGTCCAGCTCGCTCTGCGCAGAGGCAGTGGCGATGAACGATGCGGCAACGGCGGTCATTTGCTCGCTTTCCTGTTCTTCTTGCTGAACCGAAGCACGGGCTTCTTGACGATTGCGGGCGCGGGTGACGGCAGGAGTTTCAACGACGGAGGAAACCGACAGGGTCAGGGCGTCGTCTTCTTCGTCCTCATCCTCTTCGTCTTCATCTTCGTCATCGCCGAGGTCTTCATCATCCTCGTCTTCGTCCTCGTCTTCCTCTTCTTCGTCGTCTTCATCCTCATCGGAATCGTCGTCTTCGAAGTCTTCGTCGTCCTCGTCATCTTCGTCCGAGTCGTCGTCATCGTCGGAGCCTGCGAGGGCTTCTTCGATTTCGCGATCCAGGTCGGCATCAGCAGCAGCGATGGCTTCTTCCGAATCATCTTCGGTGCCGGCGTTCGCTTCGTTGTTGTCGTCCTGATCGTTGTCGTCTTCGTCTTCGTCGTCAGTACCAGCGTTGGCTTCGGTACCTTCTTGAACGTCGTCAACTTCCATCAGGCCGCTGGAGCAGGATGGGCAGAAGACAGGCATGTCGTCAGACGAAACGACGTGCGGCGCTTCGCAGGTGCTCGAAGCACAAACGAAGTGGTGAGCATCCAGTTCGGCGCTGGTCGAAGCCAACGATTCCAGGTACTCGGGTTCATGCTTGACGATGGTGGATGCGCAACCCTTGTACGGGTCAAACGCGCCAGCGCCAGCAACGGAAACGAGAACGTCGCCGCATTTGATGGTCTGCGGGCTTTCGCTTTCACCAAGCACCATGGCCTGGTAGTTCGCAACGGCTTCTTCGAGCGTGGCGCCGGAAGCGATAGCGGCCAGTTGGCAGCCTTCACAACCTTCGTCTTCGTCTTCGCCAGCCAGCGCAGCGATTTGCTCAGCAGTCAGCTCAGGCAGCACAGAAGCGCAGGCCGGGCAGTGAGTGAGCATTTCAGCGTCGTCAGCGAGGACGTGAGCTTGGCAGCCGGCCAGGCACACGGTGTAGTTGATGTTGACGGCTTCGCTGTCGGAAGACAAGAATTCCATCTGCTCGGTCAGGCCGTCACCAACATGAAGATCGTCCGCACCAGTCAGTGGGTTGATCATGCTGATATCGGACTTCGCGGACGACAATACAACGAAGGTTTCACCCTCGTCGTGCATTGCCTTTACGTCTTGGCCAGTAGCCACAGCGCGATAGAGTTCTTGTGCTTCTTCCAGAGAGTTACCGGCAACAACGATACCGCGGATAGTGGGCTTCGTCATTGTTGTCTCCAGATTTGTGTAGGAATAACAAACCTACGTTAAGCAATCGCAACTTTTGTCACGATTCAAATAAATTAGAGCTTGCAAAAATGCTCTAAACCGTAGATCACCAACGCTTACAATAAAATTCGCTAGAGACTGTATATTATCAATAGCAAAAACGGAGTACAGGCTATGCGGCGTAACGCTGCAATTGAGCCTCTACCATCTTATTCAACCGCGTCTGGGCCAGATCCAATGCGGCCTGGGCGTTATCCCTGTCACGGGTGGCTGCGGCTACTGCAGCCTTAGCCTTTGCGAAGTCTGCGGAGAAGTTTCCGCCGCCTGCCTCCTTAGCCTCGGCCTTCATTGTGATACGAATCTTCATAAACGCTCCACTTATTTCTGTGCAGTCTGCTGGATGAGAGCAAACGGAATGGTGCGACGTTTGGTGCGGCTACCTTGAATGTAGATCACTTGCTTGTCATGATCGACTTGCAGGATCTGCTTCCAGAAGTTGCCGTTGCTGAACTTGATCAGGGCGTTATACCCTACACGAAGCTCCATGGTCTGGGCCACTTGGGCACCCAGTTCAGCCTTCTTCTCCTTGCGATCATTCATCACTTCCGCTTTCTGCTGACTGCGCAGGCGGTAGCGTTTCAGATCCTCGAACGACACTTGCGGCTTGGTGAGCCACTCAGGTTTCGGTGCATGGATCGGGTAGTACAGCAGACGTGGACGGTCAGTCTTGTCGCGAATTGGGAACGCTACCCAGGCAGTCTTGCCTTTGAAGGTGCCAGTACCAACGATCACTACCTCACTCAGGTGAGACGATGCCCGACCTGTACTCAGCACGCGCCCGTAGAACGTCTGCTTGTAGATCGCTGGATCCCTGATGTCAGTAGGCAGGGCTGCGTCGGTCAGTTCCGTCTCGCCGTACTTGTCACGATAGCTGTACGGTTCAACGATGCGCGGTGCTGGTGTCTTGGTGCTGACATTCGGACTCGGCTTCGTTGGCATACTGGTCTGCGCTCGTGGCTTGCTGACCAGATTCTGATACTGTGCTGGAATGGCGCTGTATTCGTCGTTGCGGTAAACACCTTGGTCTTTGACGAAGATGAACTCCACATTGCGGCGCGCTTCGGTATCGACTACCATGACGTGGTTGCTGACCATGTGATTTACTTCGCACATCAGCGAATCACTACCGTCTTTCACCTTGAACTTCGTACCCGCGTGTGGTGGACTGGCACCGAAAATCTTCTTGTAGATGCTGACCATCGGGTTCGTGCCGTCACGACGAGTGAACGATGCCATGCCGTAGAGATTGGCAGTAGCTACCTTCTTCGTCTTCGGAGCAGGTGCAAGCTTGCTGCCTTTACCTACTTCCTGATCAATCACCTTGGCCTTGGGTTCAGCCTTCGGAGGCTTCGCAGGTGCAGTGACCTTCGGCGCTTTGAGTGCGGTCTTGGTTGCTGCTTTCGGCGTCAACGCTTTTAACTGGGTAGCGGTGTACGTGGCTTTCATTGCACGCTTGGCTTCGGCAGCTTTCATAGCCGACAGATCGACGCTGCGCACAACATCGTCCACGTCCTCGGTAGCAATCGAGTAAACACCATCAAAGGTATCGACCGCGATCTTCTTGCTACCTTTACTGGTGACAGTACCCAGGAACCATTTGCGCGTGTCCACTTGAATCGCGACTGTACTGCCTTTCTTGATGTCAGCCAGAGCGGCAGCAGTTGCCTGAATTGAAGCAGGCATCGACATCGGAAATGAAATCTGCATGGATCATTCCTTGCTTGCGGAGTCGATGGCCTTCTGGACCTTCGAAGATGGGCGCATACCGAGCTTGGCATAGAACTGCGCCAGAATCTCAGGAGCGATGTAGTTCTGGATCGCTGTAGCACTGGTGACCTTCTCACCCGACATATGCCCAAGCTCCGAACCGACTTTCAATAGCTCAGTCTCAAGCCATTTGTGAACGACGGTGTCCTTAGTGCCATCACCCTTCTTGAAAGGGCTGGAGTTCAGGATAGCCATCGCCAGTTGAGTACCACGCGCAGTACGCAGCTTATGCACGGTGAACTCACGCGGGAAGCCCAGCTTGTGCAGATAGCGGTTGATCATGGTGCCAGTTACTTGCTCACCGTTGAACGTGAATACCGCATCAGTAGGCTTCTTGCCAGCAGCCAGCTTGTTCAGCGCTTCGCCGAGCTGCTTGCCACGAACAGAGGTGAACGAGACTTTGTGGGCCTGGGCACCGCCGGACTTGCCGACGTACTTGATGGTGCAGGAGTTCTGGGCAAACTTGAAGTGCTTGGCTTCAAGCTGGGTGGCACCGTAAGTCTTCACGCCACCAGTGTTCGCGTTCTTGTTGCCAACGCGGGCAGAGGTGTCATAGATGAACTCACACAACGCAGCCAGAGTACCTTCTTTCTTCTTGCCGACATGACGCAGATCCGGCAACCACTTCTTGGTCAAAGCATTCAGCTTCGGCAGGATGTCGTTGACGATTTCAAACTTGGCACCCTTGGCATCTTGACGATACTCAACGGTGTAAGCACGGGTTGGCTTCTGGGCGAATGGCGGTGTGAACGAGCACACATACGCATTGTCCTGATCCGCATCGTACTTCGGATTCATCAGCACTTCGCCGCTTGGGTTCTGGAGCAGCTTCTTACCAGTGGTGGTGTAGAAGTTGCCCAAGTCGTCGATGTTACCGACATACCCGGTTGGCAGGTTGTGGACAACGCCCATACCCTTGAGCTTCTGCACAACGTCGCGCAGTGGCAGGTACTTCTCGTTGGCACCACGGACGATGTTCGCCAGAGCCTTCTTGTAGATGTCGTTGACTTCACGACGCAACATCAGGTACTCGGCATGGCCTGGGTGTTTGACGCCCTTGGCCTTCGCTTCTGCTTGCCACGCTTCCAGCACTTCGGTTGGCATGATGTAGCCCGGCACTTTACCGTACTTTTTCACCAATGCCTGAAGTTTGGAGTACACGCTGCCGTGATCCAGACTTTCGAAGTCGTGCTGGTAAAACTGGGTGACCATTGGATCGCCGATGGACGTAACGCCCTTGAGCAATCGCTTGGCTGCAGTTTCAGACCCGAAGTGCGCGAGACGGAAGTCGTTGATCAAGCCCATCTGAATGCGGCTGATGTCCGTTTCCTTCTGGAACAACGGGGTGCGGTCTTTCAACTCCAACAGGAAGTCACTGATTGCGCTGTCAGTGTCATCGTCGGTGTTTGGGTCTTCGCCAGCAACTACCAGACGCACGGCCTTGGCAGCGAGGGCTTTGAGCTTGAACTTGGTGAGGAATTCCTCTGCTTCCGATGCCCACATGTTCATCCGACGGAGTTGTTCCTTCGTCAGTTTCTGGTCGTAGGTAACGTACAGAGTGGCCAGGAGTTTTAGGAAGGCAACTACCGAATCCTTCTGGACTGCACTAAGACTGGTTTGCATGGGCAATCTCGTCGTATTGGGCGAAGAAGTCACGCGGGCGAACTGGCCCTTTGTCCGTGACAATCATGCGGCCTTCGGTGCGGACAGTAGCAGTCAGCGAACGATGGCGGCACACATGGAATGCCATGAACTGAACGAACTCGTCCGTGTCGAAGTCGGGTACCTTGTGCATCGACTTCCAACGCATGACGATCGGGTGTTCTAGCTCTGCATCTTCTGGCCACTCACCGTACAAGTACAGGTGTTGCAGCCAGTTGAGTACGTGGGTCTTCTTGCCGTCTGTTTTATAGATGGTGCGCTTCAACCGAAATAAAGCTGGAGTGCTGTAGTAACCTGTTTCAATACCAGAGCGACAGAACATCGCTTCCGGCGCAACTTGGACTTGCTCGATGACTTCGGCAAGACTGTAGCCTTGTAACGAGACGACCCGCCACATGCTTTCGTCTGGCATGATCACAGCGTATCGCTCCTTGCGCACGCTTTTCTCCTTGATCTTCGCCAGGTCGCATTCCTTTAGCTGGATTTCAAACTGCTCATGCGCTAACGACAAAAGGTCACCTGAACGACGGATGACCAGTTCTTCGTTTGGCATAATGCCGATGTTGTTGGTGATTAACGGGTCACGTACCCGATACACCTCTTCTTGCTCTGCCTCTGGCGCAACACGTACCGTTTGAATGGGCGCGATGTTGCTGATGGTGATCGCCATGATGTCGTCGAGTCCAGCGTACGGCACACCTGATTTCAGGATAGCCGTGATCCGCATCTTCAACACAATCCACGAACTCACCATGTGCTTGTGAGACATCACACTTCCAACCAACTCAAACTGGCTGGTCTCTTTTGGGTTGATGCCCAAACCAGCCAGCAGTCGCTGAGTCTCAGGCGTCAAAAGGACATCTTTGTTCAGAACAATGGATACCGGTGCGTCATAAGCCTGAGACATGGTGCAACCCTCATGCAGCGTGCTGCTGGACGTACTGCATCCGTTCGAAGTAGTGCAGATACTTCAATCCAGCAATATCCTTCTTGGGAACGCGGAAGCCGAGGTAGTAAACCTTCATCTTGGACCAGTCATGACCTTTTGTGGGATCAACCACGCGATCATCATCTGGTCTCACGCAAAATGAGTACGGTTCAATCTTCCATGGCAGTGATGGTTCTTCACGCCAGACAACGTAACCGACGCACACATCCAGCTTGTGCAGTTTGGCATACGCAACGGCGTTTTCGTGCGGGCTTTGCTCGTTCATTACACCGATGTACCGGCCCTTATGGAGAACCGGTAGATAGGAAAGACGCGCAGGCAGGTCACGCCAATGCTTCCGACCCTTGACGAGGTTTGCAATGATTTCGTCAGGTAGTCGGTTGGTGGACATCGCCAACGCTTTGATGCGTGACTTAAGGCTGAATGAGATTTTCATTGAAAGTCCTTAGGAATTCGTCAACCACACGCTGTGTTTCGATGAAGACATCCTCAAGTGGAACCGAGGCGTCGATCACGATAAAGCGTGGGTCATTCACTGCTAACTTGTGGAAATTAGCGCGGACTTGGGTGAAATACTCCAGACCACGGCTTTCGATCTTGTCCAGGGACTTGCCACGCATCCGCACACGGGCTTCGTACACGTCCACTGGGATGTCATAGAACAGGATCAGATCAGGCTCTACCAAGCGATCCTTGACCATGTTGTGAATGTCATGCACACGGGCTTCTTGCAGCTTGATGCTTTGGTACGCAAGGGTGCTGTGATAGTAGCGGTCCGTAATCACGGTCGTGCCGGACTTGAGATACGGCGCCAGAATCTTCTGGGTGTGCTCGATACGCGAGAGGTAGAACCCCAGGGTTTCGGCAACAGGATCCAATGTTGGATTCTGGTTGTTCAGCGAGTCACGAATGCCCTTGCAGAACTTGCTGTCGTCGTACTCGCTTGCGATGAAATACGGCATTTCCCCATGCGCAAACCGATTGTCAAGGTTGCGGATGTTGGAGGTCTTGCCGGCACCATCAAGGCCTTCGACTGAGATAAACGCGCCACGATGCTTCTTTGCCATGTTACTTTTCCTCCAGAAAGATTCGTTTTCTACGGGAGACATTCCTTCGTGAGGCGCCTCCACGCCAGGCCATCTTAACCAGCAATTTGCCAATGACTAGGTCATCGACGTCTCGGCTCTTTGCCGGTTTGACAACCATCATGTACCCTGATGGAGCGAGTGTCATCACTCCAATACCGTGTGGGGTAATATCGGCGAGTATCTTTTCGTAGAAAGGCGAGTCGATCATGCTCGGCGGTAAGGCTAGGTAGAGTTTGTTGGTGTAAGCCAAGTACTCCATCCATTTCTTGTCAGCAGCATAATCAGCTTTGCAGCTTTTAACCTCGATACCGGTGACGTTCAAGCTGGTGTGCAAGCACATTAGATCAAGGCGTCTCTCACCACGACGACCAACACCGAATTCAGGGAACACGGCAAACATCTTGTGGACGAAGTAATGAGTGACTGCCTCGGTAAGTGCCTTTGTTACTTCCTTGCGGCCCATAGGTCAGAGTCCCAATTGCGGGTATTGAAGCAAAGCATCCAGCTTATGCTTCTCAATGATGGCGGTAATCGCACGACGATACTCGCCCTGATTGGCACGGTTGTCGAAGCGAGCGAACACGGCAGTAAGACGGCGCTTGATATCCTGATCAGCAAGTCCACGTGCAAGGGCTTTGTGGATTTCAATCAACTCGGCCTCAGCGAACGGGATGATCTTCGCAACTGGGAATCGAATCCAGATTGAGTACGCTGCATCGTCATTGGCATAGTTGATCTTGGTCTTCCGCAACCAGCTACTGAACACAGCAAGCGGCTGGGCGTAGTAGACTTCCTCGGCCTTCGGCACCTTGATGAACTGGTTGCTATCCACCGCAGATTGAGGTGTCACTTGGAAAGACTGCACCATGCGACCGCCAACTTCCTGTTTCTTCCACCAGAGACCCAGCTTCGACTCAGGGATCTTCCCGTTCGTCTGTATCATCGGTTGCCCTTTGAGCGCCTGATTCTTGGTGGCGTACAATTCGATGGTGAACAGCGATGCTGGATCATACTTGGTGATCTGCGCAACGAACGTCTGGAAGTCACGCTCAATGTTGGTCGTGGTCCAGAAGTATTTGCCGTTCTTCGGGTGTTTCGAGTCAGTGATCGCGAGCACGTAATACTCACTGGCAATCTCCTGATCCCGCTGTTCCCATTGCAGGATGATGCTGATGTTGAACCCGAGCTTATTCAGTCGATTCATTTCAGCCTGGAAGTACACGCCATGGCCATCTTGCAGGATATCGTTGCGGTGTTGATCAAGTCCTTTGCGGTACAAGTACAGGTGAATCATTTCGTGGAGCAAGGTGTCGATGAAGAGGATCATATCGTTGCCGATCATCTTCATGTTGACTTTCATGCGGAACAGTTCACGCCCACGAACCTTGTCGTACATCGCAACGCCGAGTGCTTCTTTCGACGTGGACTTCTTGAACAGAATCGACTTCGGGCACATGCCGTTGAAGTAGGTGTTGTTCAGGTATTCGTAGATATGCGGGATCAACTCGAAGGTCAATCGCGGAATAAATGGGTAGTGCGGAAATTTCGGTGTTGGGATAAACTCGAAAGCAGCGGGCGTACTGCCGCGCATGAGCTTGATGTACTTCTTATCCGTGACCGGGCAGATGAATTTCACCTTTGGTGCATCGGCATGGATAAGGATGACGTTACCGCCGTTGATCTGAATCTTGAACTTGTCACCTTCAACAAAGTCCACTTCGTATTCATCGTGGTGATCGTCGAACAGAATCTTGGTCTTGCTGGTGTATGTATACCCGGCAAAATCAGAAGTGGCCGCTAGTGCAAGGTCCATAGCATGTCTCCGTTAACATGCGAGTAAATTATGCACTAGGGATAGATTGGAGACCTGAAAAAGGGTGAGCCGAAGCCCACCCTTGGTGTTACTGCTTATCGCGGATTCTACGCTGCGATTCCCATTTCATCGAATGCCCGTAATCAATCCCAGCTAATGCGTCGAGCCGCTTGAGCGATTCGGTGAGCAAGCCCTCATATGGGTGTCCCTGAATCCACTTCGCGGGATCCAAATGAGGTAGCGGAGATTCATCGTCGATCATCAGGTAGTCATCCGGAAAGCCATGACGTTCCAGCCAGTCATAAATCTCAGAACTCCTACAGACCTTGGTATCGGTGCGCCAGTCTTCATGCAGCGTACAGGTGATGCCACGTTCCTTGAGGTGCTCAAGAGCAGACTCTCGGGTGTGGATCTTCCTGAACGTCGCGCTGATAACCACCTGAACATCAGGGCGCTTGAAAAAGCCAGACAATACCCGTGAAGCAATGGGATCGTACTTGAGGCCTGCACAATGCGCCCGATAATGCTCGAACACACCGTCCTTGTCCAGAAAGACGATCATCGTCCAAGCACCTGCGCCATTTGTCTGAGTGTATCCTTGAAGTTACCCTCGAAGGCCTGGTTGAAGTAGACCACCGCATTCCGCTCGGCTAAGAAGCTGAGTTTCATCTTCGGCTTCGGTACTACCTTGACGTCGCCTGGCATCCATGGCGCATCAACCTGTTGGAGCTTGTTCGTAGGCCAGCACTCAAACTGAAATGTGTAGGTGAACTGATCCAGCGCCTCGTTGGTGAATTTCACGATCATGATCAGGGCTGGATCATTGTTGAGCTTGTCCACAACGATCAATGGCTTTTCGTGTAACTTGCCGTCAATCGACACGTCCTTGAATAGCAGGACTGCCATGTTGCGGAAAGCAATCTTTTCCATGGGCTTTAGGTCTGCTGTGAGCACGACCGCCTGGACGAGAGAGTTGAGTTGAGATAATGGAAACACCTTGTAGCTCCATCGAGTTAAGCGGGTTCTTCAGGCGTTGCCGGGATGAAAATCAACACGACGCGACCTGCTTGCGCTTCCAGTACATCGACGACCACGGTGTTGGCAGTTACTTTCAGGCCGTTAGGCGCGAACCAGTTACCGTCGGCGTCATACACGTTCACAACAACGTTTACATTATTGCGGTTGTGAGTGACAGTCCAGGTAGTGGCTGCTTCTTCCTGCTCGTAAGCAACGGCATCAACGGCAGAGCCGCCAGCACCAGCAGTTACACCTTGCAGCAAGCCGTTTTTCAGACCGAGCACTTGGCCTTCGGTGAGTTGCACACCAGCCAGTTGACGCGGGCCTTCGCCACGACGAATGATCACGGACTCGACAGCGATGTCAGAGGGCATGAACGGACGCAGCGGCATTTCACGCTGGATGAAGTCTTCGAATGGGTTAGCCATTACAGGGTCTCCTCGAAGGTCAGTTGCAGTGTGCCGGAGGTGTTCGCACCAGCATACGCAGCATCCGAGATGAACAGGTAATCGCCATTCGGGTCATACACGCCAGCTTGGTTGACGATGGTGAACGATGCAGCAACGTCAGTGGTATCAGCACGACGCGCCAGATCGCTGGAAGCACCGGCGTAACGAGCACGCGCTTTGCTGATGTCAGCAACCTTGACACCCAGAGGTGCGGTACGGCTGAACGCTGCGAACGTGATGGTGCGTTCGAGCAAGCCGCCAACGGTTACGCTGCCAGTAGCAGGGCTGCCGATGTTTGCCAGGTTGTTGATGGTACCAGTGATCGCGAGTGCGCCACGTGGAGTTGCATCACTGACCGAGAAGGTACGAGTGAAGACGTTCGCGTTGTTGGCCCAGTTGCCGACCCACGTTGCACCGTCGCCCAGATCGAGGTTCGGGTTGCCGTTGAGCACTTGGTTCGGAGTAACAACCAGGGTGTACGTTTCGCCGTTCGCATCGGTACGCAGACGAGCCGGGTTGCCTTGCACTGTGATAGTGGCAGTAGCTGCGGTGTTTGCGATCTTGATGGAGGCTTGGCGAGTGGCTTGCGCACCGTTCGACGCTTTAACAGCCGTGATGGTGTAGTTGTTCGCCACGTTGTACGTGCCGTCGGTGAGCGTGACGTTCTTGCTGACCGCGTACACGTTCGGGTCTTCGATAGCAACGGTCTGACCAGCAGCGTTGAAAGCGTAGGTAACGCTATCAGCATTGGTGATCGTGGAGCTGACTGCTGCAACGTCGCCGTTCTTGAGGCCAGACTGACCGTTCGGGTAGTTGACCGACACAGCGCCGATTGTAGGCACGGTCTGGTTGAGGGTGATCTGATTGCCAGAAGCAACTGGAGTACCGTCAGTGCCCAGAGCGTTCTTCGCAACGACCGTAACGTTTTGCAGACCAGTGCGATTCGCAGCAACGAAAGTACCAGTGAAGGTTTTGAAGCCTTGACCAGCGCTGTTGTTGGCGCCGAACGTTGTGATCGTACCAGACTTGGCAGCACCAAGATCAGAAACGGCCATGGAGACTGCATCGTTCGCGACAGCACCAGTGATCGAAACCACGTCGTTCTGCTTCGCTTCGGTCTGAGCACCAGGCAATGCGCCGATGGTAACAGTTTGAACAACTGGACCTTCGGTAGCAAGAGTCAGGGTGACCTTGGAGGTAGTGCCGCCTTCTGTCTCGATGGTGATGTCACCGGAAGTTGCGAGAACCAGATCGACCGAACCAGCGAACAGGTTGCTGTCGCCAGACGGTGCCCAGTTTGCAACGGTGATTCCGTTAACTTTCACTACAGGCGCAGTGAACAAGCCGCCTTGCCCGAGCACTTGAACGGTGACGTTCTCGGTATCTGCCACAGCGCTCAGCAAAATCTTGTTTGCTGGAACGGTAGGGGCGTAGACCTTCTGTGCGACGATGCCAGTACCGCCGGTACCAACAATATCCGTGGCGAACGCTTTCAGTGGCTGGACGCGAGCATCCAGATCCTGTAGACGAACACCATGGTCTGGCAACGTTGGCGCTTGGGTAAGCGTCAAGTCACCAATGACTTTGGGATTGTGAAATTCCACGTTTGTGCTCCTATCTGTAGTGAACGTACTACCAGCACTAAATTACGACGCGGAAAACGAAAAGACCCCGCGGTTAGGCAGGGTCTTTGGTTTGTTACGGACGATTCAGGTAACCTTGCATGGTTGACAGGTCGAAGTGATCGAAGCTGTAGATCAGCTTGGCAATGGCGCCTTCGGGTTTCTCCACCAGTGCGAACTTGACGACGCGAGGATAACCGCAACGCTGATGGTCAACCTCCTCGTCTTTCGTGTCGAGCAGCAGCGGGCCTTTAATGCCCATGAAGCCGATGTCAACTTCCTGCGGCTTGGCATTGTGACTCGCAAGGAACTCGGCTGCAGCCTTGAGCAAAGCATCGTGCCCAGTAACCACAAACTCACCGTTCTTAACGAACTGGTCGCCACGGCCGATGGGTAGATAGTTGTACGATTTCGGTTCCATGATCAGGCCTTCATGACGACTTTGATGAGGATGCCGTTCTGCGTGATCTGATCCGGCACTTCTTCGGTGATCTTCGCCTGTTCGCGTTCGATAGCAGACTTGGCATCGAAGATTTCCTGGCGCTCTACCTGAGTCGTCACATGCTCCAGTTTCTGGGTCAATGCGTGATGCTCGGTGGAAAGCTGGCGCAGTCGTACTTCACGCGGGCCCCAGTAATCGGAGAAGAACCGCTTGCCGTCCAGATGGTTGAGCAGCGCAGACAACTCGGCACGGGTAACCTGAATACTGGATACCTTGTCGCGATTCTGCATCGCCTCTTGCATCAGCACAGCAAACTCTTGAGCGATGTCGCGGTATACAATACGCATGGCTACCTCAAATAAGTGCTGGCGTTCTCGGATAGGAAACGAGAGCGGTGTTTGGTGGTGAAGTCACGGGTCTGTACAACCAGATGACGATTGCGGACAGGGACAACACCAGTGGGATCAGACTGCTTCACGCCCCAGAGAAGATCACCGGACAGGAAGCTACGGGTCGACGGTTCACTTGCCACTGAATGCCTTCACTTGCAGAGCCTTCATCTTCTCTGCTTTAGCCTGTTGACGTTTGAGTTTCTGGTGGGCTTTCACCACCCCTTTCTTGTGCGCGATCACACGTGGATCATTGCGCTTGTCGCCGGGCATTACGACGGCATTGCGTACTTGATCAGCAGCATGGAACCGCAACTCGGCTTGCAGAATACGCTTCTTGGCTTCTACGTCAGGTTCTGCGTTTACCTTGGCAGCGATTGCCTGGGCTTGTGCAGCAGTGACGTTCAGACCGTTGAACGGGTTGACTACTGGTTCTTGCCATGCCCCAGGGTTAGGTGCGGTGATTTCGAAACCTTCGGGTGCATTACCCTCGGCAGCGAACGCAGCAATCTCTGGAGCGACTGCGAAGCCGGGATCGTTGATCTGCGGAGTCTCTTGGGCAAACCCAGGGTCGCTGACTTCAGGGATCGGTTGAGCGAACAATGGGTCAAGCCCTACCTTGGCACGCAGACGGTTCGCTTCTTCCAGCGATGCGGGTTCTGCAACCATACCAGCACCCATAGCAGCGCGCTCGGTGACGGTGACAGTCTCAGCAGTAGAGCTGGTTGCGATCACGCCGATCTTTTCAGGAATAGGGACAGTCAATGGGCCGGGTGGTGGAGCTTCGTCAAAAGCAACAAACTCGCCGGTGGCCATATTGCGAACAACAAAGCGGGATTCTTCACCGCCGCCAGTAACTGAGTAGACGGGACGACCATCGTTACTCAAGAAACCTGCTTCGTCAATGTGCACCAAACCTGGGGCATCACCGCGCATACGTCTTGGTTCCGGCATTTTGTTATCCTCTGGCTCTAGAGTACGGATCTGTACAAGCTTCCCGTCCTCGAATGTGGTTTCTACCGCGCTGCCTTCGCTGCCTGGGTCGATGGCATAGACAGTCACGGCGCGTTCGTACTTCTTGGCCTTGTAGTTGTAGCCAATGGCCTCGTACAAGTCCCAGATGGTTTTGTGGTGCTTGATACCCTCAGGCAGACCGAACAACTGGTACGCTGCATCGTCTGCTGGCCGCCAGCTAACTGCCCACTTGCAGCGACTGTTACGAGGGCGATTGCACTTCAGGTTACCGCGTTCGCGCTGGCGGAAGTTCGACCAGCTTGTCATTGCACGGTTCCAGTCACCCTTCTTTTCGTAGTGCTCTGGTTCGAGTTCGAGGCTGTGATACTCGACTGCCTTGCCGTCACGGTCTTGCAGCTCGGCGATCCACAGGTGTTTGCTAGCCATCAGTCTGTCCTCACGTAACGTTTCTTCTTGTAGTCGTAGCCAACTGCCTTGTACATATCCCAGATAGAGGCATGTTCAAAGACAGGCAACGAACTGGTAGGTACGAACTCAGCGTCTTGAGCGCCGAGAATCTCCTCGAAACGTTGGCCCGTTGCAAACTGATGTGCTTCTACCAAGTGCATGCGGAACCGAAACTCTTTACCGTCGCGCAGCTTCTGCATTTCACGGTCACGCGTGGCGTTGTAGCTGCGTTGCGCTCGGTACCTGTTGTCTTCCGGCTTGGGCTCAAGCGTAAACTTGTGCACCGCGATCTTGTCGGAGTCTTTCCAGAACATAACGTAGTGAAGTGGATTATCGTTCATTCCGACCTCACATAGCGTTTGGCCTTGTAGTCGTAACCGATGGCCTTGTAGAAATCCCAGATCGAGGCGTGCGTGAACTGCGGCAATGAATCGACAGGTGCTGGATCTGGTTCAAATGCACGGCGCTCAAACTTCACATGGAAGTCCCAGTCCTGCTGCATCTTGATGTTCGTGTGAAACGGCTGCACACCTTTTTCGTACAGCAGCTTGGCTTCACGGTCATTGAACCAGTTCATCGACGACACAGCACGGGTACGGCTTTGTTCGACCGTCGGCTCCATCGTCATGTGATGCACTTCAATTGGTTCACCCTGTTTAAACAGGATGGCATGGTACTTACGAGCACCAGGTACGTCTTTGGCTTCCATGTTATTTCCTCAACCGTTGGTTTCAGAACGAGCGCATTCAATCCGGTGAATTTGCTTGATCTTCTCGATGCGATTCTTACCCACGATCAACAGGTCTTGCCCTGCGATCACGGTCTTGCGGTTGCCGTCGACCTGCATCGTTTGGTCGCCAGTAACGTGGATGTGTCGATTGCCTCGAACAGCAGGCCCAAGAAGTCCCAGAAACGGAATCTCTTTCGCAGGCTTGGGACTGAGACGACCGAGCACAGTGTCCGGTGCATTCAGTAGATAGGAAGGGATCAGACCTTTGCGGTCACTCACTACCAATTGCTGGTTGCCAACGATGTACTGGTTCACGTCCCCGAGGATCGTGATGTCCATGTCGCCGGGGTTGTTGAAGAAGATTTCGTTGGTCTTGGTATCGAGGATGCAGTACGTGCCGTTGCTGAACTTGAACACGGCCCGATCGGGATAGTTCTTGTTCTTCTCTGGTAGCGCTACTTGATCATCGACCGTGTAAGGTCCCCACACGCAACGATGAGGGTCTCCAGTCGGGAAACGAAGGCCGACTTTATGCTTGTTCTTCGGTACCATGAACGAGCCAGCTCGATCAAGGGCATCACCGCCTGGGTTATAAGCACCGTCAGCGTGATGATACATAGGGACACACCAAGGCAGATGATCATCAGGGATGCCATCAAAAATACCATCAATGCGCGCTTGAATGCGTCCCAGTTTTCGCGGGTCATTATTGTTGACAACGTGAGCCTCGTAGGTCATCTTTTGGTCCAAGCCCTGAGAGGACATGAACCGGGTAATGTTGATTGGGCCGCCTGCCATTTACTTCACCATATCGACTGTAGCAATCAGGTCGTCAAGGTCGCCTTTGAACACGTAGTCTTCGAGGTTCTTGAGAACTGCTTGGTAGAGGGCGTCATCGGCGCGAGCCAACTCAACCAATTGCGCAGTAGCCAGACTGAACTGACCTTGCGCAACGAGATTGGCTGTATAGCGTGTCTTCTCTGCAATGACGTGTGCGGTTTCTGCGCTCATGAGGCTTCCAGTTCCATAACGTCGCAGGTCACGAAGACTTTGCGGCGATGCCTGATTAAGTTGATTACTTCCAGATCGAACCCTTTCTCAAGTCCGATCTTGTGCAGTGTACGGCAGAATGCGGAGCGTACCGTTGGATGGGCAAGCGTCTCTGCCGTATACTTCTCGAATTCTCCCGCCCTGATCATTGCACGGAATGCGCGATCAAGTTGCGGGTCACCAGAATGAATGATCAGTGCGTGCTGAGACTTGGGCATCAGCAGATATTCAGACGGTGGTTCATCGGATGCGGACGTCACGTAAATATTCCGCAGTCCTTTGAGGCTTACATCAAAGTCCTCGTAGTCATCCCGTACAGCAGCACGGTACAACTTCAAGGTGTGTTTAAGGATCTGCTTCTTTCGGTGCTTGCCACTCACACTGAGAAACAGGACAGCAACGTTGTCCGGCAAGCCTATAAACGTCACATTGCGTGACTTGAGATAATCAAAAACCACCTGACGACGGTACTGACAGTCAAAGGCTACGGACTCATACATATCCGAGCGAATGAATACTGGCAGTACCAGAATGTCACATGGTTGGTATAGGTCGGCCGGACTTATAGGTTCTTGGATCACTCTAACCTGCATAGCTCTTTCTCCTACCGGGCCAATGAGGAGAAATTACTTGGCAGACCGCCGTATTAAGGCGCGTAGTCCATTACCACGTTCCAGATGCACTGTGCGCGGAGGTCGTGGGCGGCTGTCAGGTAGTTCCAGTAGAACTTGTCGGCAGTCGCTTCCGACTGTTGCTCCTCGTCGCTCAGGCCTTCATAGGTCACTTGAGCAATGGCGCTGTTCATGTACTTGATGTACTGGTCGCGCTGGTCGCGGGTGAGGGCTTGCTCGCACTTCGCCACGAACGTCAGGTCGTAATGATCTGGTACGTGGTCGTCTGCTACCGCAAGTTCACGCTTGAGGACGTTGTGCTTCAACCAAGCCAACTTCTCCTCGTCGATGTAGTCATGCCATTGAGTGATCGGTGTCATACAATGTCTCCTTCAACCAGCTCTGTGAGAGCGCGTTTGTATTCAGCCCAGGTGATTTTGTTCTGCATGAACTTCTGGGCGCACAGTCCAGCAGTGACGTAACTTTGCAGCACGGCGTATTGAGTGCCTACGCTCGACAGGCTCACACGGTGCTTGCCTTCACCTGCGAGTGTCTTGGCTTCCTTGACGACGCTGATTTCCAGATCAATCAACTGGCCGGGTGCGAGACTGCTTGCGGCGAAGGTACTACCGATGAAGTATTCGGCATGCGCAGTCGTGGCGAGCAGCGAGCACTTGTCCTTGAGCACTTGTTCGTCCAGCACTACCATGTCGGTGAAGTGCATGTCGTCGAACTCTGCGGATTGCAGCAGCGCCGGAGTCTGAGGGTACAGCTTCGGACTATCGGTGGTTGCCACTTGAGTCTTCTTAGTCATTGCGCTCTGCCTTGATTATTGGATAGAAGTGGAGTGTTTTGTACTTGGCCTTCGGCTTGTACTTCTCCTGTTCGTCTTCTGGGATACCTTCGTCGCGGTACTCAACCAGCAGCTTGCCGTGAACGTTCTTGCCTTTACCGTCGCGCCCGGTGCCGAAGTAGTCGTCCCAGTACGCCTCTTCTTTGATCTTCGCCGAGCCAGTCGAATGCAGCAAGGCACGGATCAACGGGTTCTGGGTCATCTGGTAGCGGATCGCTTCACGCATGATGTCCTTGCGTTTCTTGTCGAACCCGTCGATGATGCGAGCACCGCCCTTGGCACTACCGAAATACTTCGCACGACTGCCTTCAAGCGAGTTGACGATCTTCGCCACCTGCTCTTGGTCCTTCGTCTTGTGCGCCTGATAGTAGGCTTCACGATGCGGGAACAGCACCATCTTCTTTCCCAACGGCGCGATGAACGGACCGGGATAGAACGCAGACAGGAATGCGTACTCGGGAATTTTGGAGTTAAACTTTACGGTCGCCAAAGAAGTGCTCCTTTACTTTGGTAGAAGTCGGTAGATCGGTGAGATTAACCGTCAGATCAAACTTGACGTGCTTAACCTGCGTGTCGATCACATTCAAGTCGGTGATGACACCGAGCAACGCCATGCGGTAATCGAAGTTGCCACCGTTCTTCTTCGCCAGTTCTTTCAACTTGGCAGCGAGGTGGCTGGTGTCTCCATTCTGGTATCGCTTTGAGTCGATCAGCACACGCACTTCTGCCAGTTCTTCATTGGTGAGGTTGACGCGCATGTGGGGACGTTCGTTGAGCATAGACGTACTCCTGTCTTTCTCAGAATTTACAGTTCTGGAGACCAAAAAATAGGGCTAAACGCCGTCGCGCTAGCCCTTGAAGATGAGGAGTTATCAAACACACGCAGAACGGAGAAAGGAGTAACCGCCAGGTATTGGTGGAAGCTCGCAGCAATCCACCAGCCCTTAGTTAATCTGCGTGTGTCTGATGCCGATAAATTACCGTTTACACGTCCATGCGCTTCGACATGGTCATGCGAGTCAGTGGTGTATTGTTCATTTTCACAATACCCGCCAACTGCTTGGCAATCTTGCGGTTAACCCGTTCGTTAGCCAGCTTCTGGTTCGGCAACCAACGACGCTTGCCATCGTGCGTCTCACCTGCAACCTCGGATGCTTCACCGAAGTCACGCATGGCGAGAGCAGGAATACGACCGTTGCCTTGGTTGAGAATCGTAGAACGACCACCTGCCATGAAGTTGTCGAACATCAGGCCTTGCAGCGCTTGGCTGCGAGCAGTAGCTTCGATGTCGCTGTCTGCGGCTTCTGGGAAGAATTCCTTCTTCACTTCGCCCAGCTTCTTCTGGTATCTGCCGATACGTTTGAGGAGTTCGAAGTCGTCCTCTTGGTCCGCGAGCAAACTGTCGAGGTTGAATCCACCGGCTGCAGCCATTGCTCGCAGAGGAACAGGCACGCCCTTTTCTGTGAGGTTCTGGAGCATATCGAGATACGCTTGGTCGCCTTCTGGTTTGAGTTGCTTGGCCCAGTGAACAGACGGGATCAGCAGACGCGAACCATCTTGCAGAATCTCGTGGTTGCTCATGGTGTCAAACTTGTCGAGCATGTTGCCTTTGATCGACAGCTTGCCAGCATTGTTGACCGTGTAACCGTGCAGCGCAGATACCAGCGGGAAAATCTTGTTGTAGAACAGCTTCGTGGTGATGGTGTCACGATACGCACGCAGCGCTTCGGTGAACACGGTCAGGCTTGTGTCTTGGTTCGAGTACGTCGCTTCACCGGAGAGGAACGACTCACTGATACCAAGGGCGCGCAGCTTCATCGCCATGGTCTGGTCCCAGATATCGGTTACCTTCCAGAAGTCACCACCTTGGCGGATCTCCTCAGAAGCGATACCCATGCGCGTTGCGATCACTGCACCCAGTGGGTCAGCGTCAGCATTCTGGAACAACTCCATCGCCATGTTCATATCAGCGAGTGTTGGTTCCCACTGGTCGCCGTCACCCAGAGTCAGGTGGAGGATACCACGTTGACGACGCGCAGACTCAACGAGCGTACCGCGGAACAGGTTCTTCTCAAGCAACCAGATCGGCAGGATGCGGCGGTAGTACGACACACCAGTCGAGTGCGTGAACGATTTGCGCGGGATGTAGATCGTCGAAAGCGGATCCAGCTCCAGTGCATCGTTACTGATTTGCTTGACGACTTCTGGGCCCAGGTACTCGCGCAGCTTCTTGATACGCGGACTATCGGACGACAGAATGGTCTTGTGCGACTCGGGGAACGCGACGGTGATCATCGGGTCCTGCGAGTAGAACGGCAGTGGATCGACCTTGCAGTTCTCGTACTGATGGCAGATCAGGTCAACGAAGGTATTCTTCTGCGGGTTGTACAGCATGTTGCCCACGAACGCACCGGTAACTTGGTGGTCGATAGACAACTCAGGCAGGAGAGTACGGATGTTCAGGCGTTCGATCACCTCGTTGAACGTGTCCGATACCTTGCTGTTCTGCACACCGCCGATGTTGAAGTCGGAGAACGGGAGCGTCGAGGTCAAGTCTACGCACGAACCACCGATCGGGTCGTTGTAGTAAATGTCCTTGTAGATCCGCATTACCAGTTTCTTCTGCTCAAGATCCTCAGAGAAGACGATGCCCTTGAGCAACGGATCAATGTCAATCTCGACCGGCAGGTTGTTGACGCTAGTGTTACGCATGCCAGTAGCTGCACCGGCAGTTGCTTCCATCTTCCCGGAGCGCCCACGATCTTCACGCTTCTGCGCGTTGTGGGTGCCGAGGTCACGCTCGCCGGCGACTGTACCACCTGGCGAGGGATTCCCCATATGCGTGTAAGTAGGGCGGCGTTTAATTCGCATCTTTGAACCTCAACCGCTGATCTTGCGTTGTTTTTTCACATTGCGGATGCGGTAATGGAAGTATTGCCCCTGTGAAGGGGCGCTCTCCATCTGCTTCGCCTGTGCAAGTGACACATCTTCGTATAGCCAGTGAACATCGCTGTGAAAGATCACATGGAGTTCTTTGGCCTTCTTATCCAGCCAAGCTCGTTTGAGATTGGAGGAGTCGATGTCCAGAATGTAGGTGTTCTTGTCGTTCGGGTCCGGGAAGTTTGAATCACCCGGATGGGCTTTCACAGGCTTCTGCTTACCGCCAATGCCTGCTTCTACCTTGGTGCCACGGATCGTACCTTTCCAACCGACAGAGTTAGTGATGATGCGCGTGGCGTCTTTCTCTTTAACCTTGAAACGGATGTCGAGGATCTTCCGGCTGACGATGTAATGATTCGCGCCGATCTTGCGATACCCGAACTTGGAGTCCTTGACCATTTGCAGGTCGAACTCCGGATGGTCTGTGACGAGGGTGATGTCGCGACCGCCGTACACAAACCACTTATACTTGGAAATGTCGATCATGGTCTCTTACCTGCGGCCGCCGAGCATGGCGCCGATTACTGGGACTGATTGACTGCCACCGCCAATACCACCGCCGCCACCTGAGTAGAGACGCGAAGCACCGATAGCAATGGGCCGGGTTGCTGTCATATCCATTGGAGCCATCGAGAGAAGTTCTTGGTACTCCTCCTCATGTAGACCCCAGTTGAGCAAAGCGGTTGCCCGGAACAAGTCGTCGGTATAACCGTCCGCTTTATCAATCATCTTCCCTGTATCTTTCACAGTTGCCATCTGCATCAACAGGTGAGAGGCAGGCTGGTTGTTGAAGCACATCGGGTAATGTTCGTCATCAAACTCGACACAGGACTTGAACGAGTCACGCTCAATCGCGGGAACGATCAGAGTGCCTTGTTGGATCAGCGTCTTGATGTTGAAGATGTCCTTGTACTTCAGGCTGTGCTGTGCCGCTACTTCCAATTCTGGACGCAGGAGCTTGGCATCTTGCAGCAGCTTGATACTGTTCCACCGGTCAGCAAGCAGGATGCGGACGTTGCGTGCTTCCATGACAGGGAGGATCAGTTCATCGAAAATCTTGGAGTGATTGAGCGGAGCGCCGAGTTCAGGGATAACCTCAAACAGGCATTCGACTCGCACACCACCGAGCTTGTCATCGTACCGACCAATTGCCCCAGAGAAGGAGTTGTTGGTGTAACCGGCGTCGAGTGCGAGCATGGTCGGGTACTTACCCTTCTTGCACTTCTTGACCTCAGCCCAGGTGAACGACTCGCCACGTTTCTTCGAGTTGATCACACGGCGACGCAGCGTGAGTGGGTTCGACTTCGGCCCTTGGCAGTTCTCAATCTCAGAAAGATTCTGGAGGAACGGGTTGGAGGCCAGCGGTGGAACAGCACCGTAATCTCGCTCAGCGTTCAGCGGATCCGTACGGAATGCTTCTTTGATCGTGGCACCATTGCGTGGCAGAGTCGGGTTTACTTCCCAAGTAGGGCGGTGTGCGCCGTACATTGTGTCCGAGTTCTCAGCACGACGAAGCAGCGTCATGATCATATCGTTACGGTGAGAAGGTGACGACACGTTCATGGCATAGCCTGGGTACACGTCATCATGACCATCACGCAGGAGCGATTCAGCAGCACCACGAACAGTCAGCAGCGAACGGTCAAGTGCACCACATACTTCGTGGGCGTTGTCCTTCACCTTTTTGGTATCACGGTTACTGTCGAAGTAACCGACCTCATCCACTGCCGTGAAGTAACGAGTACGGCCACGGAGAACCCGCTTGTCTGGACCCGCTGGGTAAGCCATGAGGCCACGGCAAGGATAAGCAACATAGGTGTCGTTGAATTTGAGGAGCTTCTCGCCGTACTTGTCGCTGTAGTGGTTGAGCATCGAATGATACTCTTTGAACCACGCAGACTCCGTTAGGGTGGCGTAGAAGTTTTGCCACAGTGTGTCCTTGGCTTGAGCATAGGTCAGCGCAACGAACGTACAGTGCAGCATCGTACCGGTCTTGAGTCCGTAAACCGCGTTGGGGTTCTGGAGCTTGAGCAGACGGTGCGTGAGATATGGCGCGAAGTAACCCGCAATGGACATCGACTTACCAGAACGCTGACCAGCACAGACTGCCAGCTCCTGGATCAGTTTCATCTTGCCCTTGGCGATCAGTTTAGACCGACCCCATTTGCAATGCGGGCAGACACCGTTTTCGAGCATGGCGACTTTGCGCTCTAGCTTGCGGTAGGTGTCATCAACCTTGTGCGTGTCAAACAGGTACTCGACATCTGTACAGCGCGGGCACCATTCGTTGAACGAGATAATGCCCCAGATGATTTGTTCGATATACGGACGTTCACCATTGATCATGGAGAACTTGTCCTTGGTGCACCACTCGACAATGTTCTTGGCAACCGGAATACCCGAGTCGTCAATCTTCATATCGCGCGGTACGAGGATCTTGGAGTCAACTACTTCCCGGATCGTCCGGGCAATGTCAATCTCCTGTTCATCAAAGTTGCCGTGCCCAATGAGGTGAGCGGCTTTGTTCATCGCGTCAGGGTCGAAGCCATCAGCAGTGACAATCTCACCGCCGCGCAGACCCTTCAGAAACGCAAATGGGTCGTCGAGCGCAAGGTCATAAATGTTATCGCCCTTTGCCCGAAGACCCTTACCTTTCTTGATTTTCATGGCTTACTTCCTGGATGCGCGAACACCGACGGTATTCTGGGGTGCCTCTGCATCAGGTTGTACACCGGACCGAGTCACCGTAGCTGCATATTGCTTGTGCAATGCGGCTAGTGCGCCCGGAGCTTTCGACTTGTGCATCGCCAACACCATTTCATCCGCAGTGCGAACAGTCAGTCTGCCCATGAGGGCTTTCTTAACTTGGTCGCTTAAACTGCACTGATCAATGAAGGCGGATAGAACACTCAATCGAGAAAGGGGAACGAAAGCCTCTGGCAGAATCTCTCTGTCCATTTCGACTTCCATTTCCAGTCCGTCACACATAACTGCTTCTACAAAATTAGAAGCATCGTCGTATGCGTACAGGAGGCTGGCTTGCTCGAATAATACGTCACGCAGGAGCTTCTCGCGTGTGTCAGTGTCTACTTGAATCTCACGGATAAGTTCGTCTGGAACCTCGAATTCATTGTCTCCAACCACGTCATACTGGGGTGTTTCTGGGGTGGCTTTTTGACGTGTGAGCTTGTCATAGTAATCGTCGGGAATGTCGATTTCAACGCGGTCGTCGTAGACCTCGCCAACGCCGTCATCATCTTCGTCTACTTCCTGAACTGGGGCTTTGTCAGAAAAGCTGATCGAATGCCCGAGGGTGGGCACTACTTTCGGCTTGGGTTTCTTGGCGCGGGAAACAGAAGTGGGAATGCGAAGGTCAACGACCCTGCGCACTCCCTGGAATGCCACGGTGGGGGTATTATCCTCCTCCGTGGGCTCGGTGATTCCGAACAGTGACATACTAAGCGAGGGCATACTCTGCTGGGGAGTCGTCATCGTCATCGTTAGTGGTTGCTCGGACTTTCTTTTTCTTCTTGCTACCGTCTTTCTCGCCTTTACTTCCTTTTCCTGACTTGCCGCCTTTGTCCTTTTTGGACTTTTTGGCCGGCGCATCTTCGTCTTCCTCTGAATAATCGACAGCGCTATCTGGCATGTTCTCTGCGGTCATGATGTCATACCGCTCAGCCAGGTCGAAGTTGAACACTTCACCATCACGATCTTTCTCAACGCGGATCGGCAGAATGCGGACGTCACGTTGTTCAGGCTTCGTGTAGTTCCATTGCCACATGGTGTCGGCGTGTTCTTTGATACCCTTGGAGTAACGCAGCTTGTCGGTCGTATCATCGAGCTGGGCAAGAATGATGACCAGTGCCTTACTACCTTCACGCGAGAAGCGCTTGGAGTGGGCAGCTACTTCGCTCAGTTGGAACCACTGGCTCTCGGAGTCCATACCAGCAAGCAGACCGATGTAGTCGATCATGATGATCTGGTATGCAAACGCCTTGATCATCCGGAACACGTCGTGAATAGACACAGCGCGAGTCGGGGAAATCGTAGTGTAGGCGATGCCGTGTTTCAGACCGAACGCAGAGAAGTCCTCGAAGGCTTTCTTCACGTTGGCCTTGTCAGCCATACTGAGTTTGTTATCCTTGAACTTGTTGAACGGAATCTTGGTCAAGTGAGACGCCATCCGGCGAGTCTCTTGTTCTTCATCCATCTCAAGCGAGATACGACACACGGACTTCTTGTTCTTGCGGTACAGACGCACTGCAAGGTTCATGGCGAGAACAGACTTACCGCCAGAAGTTGTCGCGGAGATAATGAACACGCCATGCTCTGGCAGTCCACCGTTTCGCTTGTCGTATTCAACCCAACCAGTCTTGATACGCGGGCTGACCTTGCGATTGATCACTTGGTCAACGATCTGAGCAGAGGTGTCGTTCACACCAAAGTTCAGGAAGAACTGGTCTTCGGCGAGAGAGGCATTCGCACGCGCTACGGCCTCAGTCACCTTGTTCAACAGGGTGTCGATGTCAATCTCGGACTTCTCAAGCTCCTTGAAGCTGTCCTGGGCAATGCCATAGACTGCGCGGATCTTGCGGTAGCGTTCGAGAACATCCAGCATGTTCGAAACTTGTTTCTTGTTACTGCATGACTTCTTTTTTCGTACTTGCGATTTTAGGATATCGCGCAAATCTTCGTCGATCACCGGATCGGCGACCAGCGAGTTGAGGTCTACAATCTCAAAGCGCTTTTTGGCTAGGGTGTCGATCCGGTTGAATGCTGCCAGAGTAGGAGCATTATAGAAATGCTCCTTACTTAGCTTGCCGAGAAGTGTGCTGCGCAAACCTGAAGGTATCGACTCGTCGGTGAGCGTCTTGATACACCGAATTTCCGAGTCTTGATCAAATAGCAGCGCTGGCATTGGTCTTACCCATTAACCCAGATAGTCAACTCCGGGTAGTTCTCGGTTACGGTTTTCACCCATACTTTCCAGTTTTCACTTTCAGATGGGACCAGGTGAATGTACTGTTTCTTGTTACGGACATACGAGTTGATCGACAGCCGCTGAAACGGGGTTTTCATTGCGCGAACGGCAGCGTCAAAGTCCGGGCGTTCAACTGCCATCAGTTCAAGGACTTTGAAGTAGCACTGGTTAGCCGTGCAGTTCGGGTTTTCACTCACATACTTGTCGATGTTGAGAAACAGCAATCGTTTGAAGCTGTCTTCCAACTTATTCCCGAAACAGGCAAATGCCGCTTTTTCGAGAACGCAAGCGTCGATAGTGTTCATGCAACGCTCCTGTGTTTGATCAATTCAGTTCCCACCTTTTTCAGGAACTTTTCGAGGCGCTTCGTGGGTACGCCGAGGTGATCAGCGAGGTACACGACAACATTTTCGTGTTTGGTGCGGGTGACAAAATCGGTGCAATCTTCTTCAGGACGAATGAACTCACGCACGCGCAGGTAGCGAGTAAAGCGTGAATCTTCCTGACCAGCAACTATCTGGATCGCACGACGGCGAAGATTGGACCTCCCGTACTGCTGCACGACGCGCTCGAAGTTGAGCTCCGAAATCATGTTGCTATTGTCCGAGTGGTTCTGGTCATTCAACGAGCCTTCATAACTCAGGCCGTCCTCTCCATCGACTTTCACCAACTGGTTTTCAGAAACACAGGTGAGGCTAAAGTTGTTGCCTCCAAATCCATCACCACCGACGTTGCTCAATCGGCGACGCTTGTCCGAGGTCTTCATGCCAATGATGTTCAGCGCATGGTTGGTGCAGGTACTGCGGAGATAGTTGAGCACATGCGCTGTCGTCTTCTGTGTAGGGACGATCATATAGTAGGCCTTAATTGCTTTGTACAGGAGTTCGCCGTTAAAGTCCGAGAACTCACTGTTCTCCGCTTTCACCAAGAATCGCAGTTTCTTGAATGTTTTCTGGCGGATGTGTTTCATCAACTCATGGTACATATCGTTGAAGTCCGCTTGCGTCTTCTCGACGCTACCTTCTTCAATGTCCTTGAGTCGAATGTCTTGCAGTCGGTCGCTCGCCCGCATGTTGCGACGGAACTTCCGATCTTCGAACACACGGCGCAGCATCACCGCATCATTACGCACAATCTCAAACGCATTGGCGTAGTGCTGCAAACTGTCCTGTGACACTGCTACTTTACAGAGGTTGAGGGCGCAGAACTTGACGTTCAACGTAAAGTAGGACTTTTCGATCAGCATCAATCGGAAGTCCTTCGCACTAATGTCCAGATCACGAAACCGGACATTCGCCTTCATGTAGTGCTGGTACTCGTAGGCGTCAGTGACACCGCAGAGGTACAGAACTGTTGCCTGTGCGACTTGCTTGGCACGATCAGACTCCAGATCCATTTTGAGTACGTGACGAATTGCTGAGCACAAACTATCCACAGGTCAATCCCCCGATACGTCAATGCGTTCGTAACCAGAGTTGCTGGTCTTGCGCTTGTCGCTCGGTCGCTTGTAGCCCTTGGATGCCTTGTCAACGTCGGTGTGTCCAGCCATAAGACCATTGACCAGATCGACCAGATCGACGGTCTTCTTGGGCTTGCGACGTGGGAGGTTGTTTTCTTTGAACACGGAGTCGATGGTCGTGACTTGACCACCAGCGCTCTCGCTGTTCATGTTCAGTTCGTACTCCTCCTCGGCTCGGTACTTCTTGGCAATGAGCTTCTTGACGTCAGGGTCAACGAGACGACCCTTGGCAACCATCTTCTTCCGGAGTTCGTCGAACTCGTCAACCGACAGGATAATCTCCTGACAGGTCTTCTTCATGAAGGTGAGGTTGCACTTACCGTCTTGCGAGGTGAGGCGAATGAATTCGCTGTTTACGGACATGACCCGAGCGATCATGAAGTTGCTCAGGTAGTCGGCGTTTGCTGCACCGCGATAACGCACGTAAACTTTCTGGCCGAAGAAATACCCGGCAGCCCGTGTCTTCTTCTCATTGTACAACAACGAGGCGACATTGCGGAGTGCGTCTTTGGGAATTTCCTGGAGCAGTCGTGACAAAGCGTCGAAGGCATCGCGCTTGAGCAACGGCTGGAGGGGTTTCGTGTCGGCGATGAAATGCGGGCACGTTTTGGACGTCGCTGTCTTACCTAACTTGGAGCAAACCTGCTTGTTGTCACCAATCAACTTTTCGCATTTGAGTCCTACGCAGTCACCACAGAGGGGCTGCTGGCTTTTTAGGCTCGCCTTTACTTGACGACGAGTCCGGTTTGTCATTTCCATTTAGATAACCCTTTTTCTTGAGTGTCTCTGAGAGACATAGTAGCAGAGCTTGGTCTAGGTTCCGAAGCCCTGAATCCATCTTGTACAGATGAAGCGCACGATGCACCTCAGCTGGAATGCGCGACTGGATCATGTACATCTTCCCTGCGAGAGAAGCTGGAGCGTTCATGATGGATGTCACGAGTATTTCTAAGTAGGGTTTTGCATTTTCTTCTTGCGTGTGATCGGTCCAGTAGTTGCGACCTATCTTCCGGCCACCACGTTGTTGGGCAACGATTCCCTCCGCATGCGCATGGAGTTGCGTGTGACAAGAACCGCAGAGTGGAATCTGCAAACTGTCCTTGCCGCCAAGTGCTTGCGGTACTGTGTGGTGCCAGTGCAGCGTAGAGAAGTGTCGGGTGCAGATCAAACACAACCCTTCCTGATACTTCTCCTGCTTACTCATTTTCGAGGATACTGAGGGGCAAGCCCCAGCCTGCTTCTACCGTTGATGCCATCTGCGCAATACCTTTGCGCTGATTCTCACGCACTACCCAAGCCAGCCACAGCTTTGAGTTACGTGGGTTTGGAACAAACACCGTCGAGCCTAGAGCGTAACGTTCGTGGCTTTTCTCGTTGATGCTGTCAATGAACTTGAGCAACTTGTCGGTTGTCTCGTTGTGTTCAAGGGTTTCTTTCGGGCCGGTCTTGCGAACGACGACGAAAGCGCCTGCCTTGTTCTTGCGCACGCCTGTATCGATGTCGAGTTGCTTGTGGTCGAACGCGAGGAGGAATTGGTCTTCGAGTACGACGAACGCATCGGACAGTACGGTGACTTTGAAACCCAGGGACTTCAACTTCTTCTCTGGTTCAATCTGCAACCCCATGTCCTTGAAGTCAGGGACAATCGGCATCCGGAGTGCTGCGAATGGCAGGCCTTTCAGCGAGGTGGGCAGTTTGGAGTAAGCGCGCTTGTAGCTGTCGATCTTCTGACCCAGTGCTGTACCCATTGCCGATTTCCGGCGCAGTTCAGCCTGTTGACGCAGCACCTTGTTCGCTTCACTTTCGTTTGCAGGTGGCGTGTACGGCTTGCCATCAGCAACGATGTTGTCGCGGTCAGTGTGAGTCAGGTGCATACGCTCTTTCAAGCGATTGGCACGGACGAGTTCGATGTGCTTTTCGAGCGCCTGTTTCAAGTCGGCGAACGGGAACGAATCATGGTAAATCTGCATGAGTTCCCGGCGGGTGAGACGTTCTTCCTTATCGGCGTAGATCGTGGCGTTCGCAATCTCGACAGACACCCGATTCAGGCGGCTGAGGATTTTGTTGAAGCCTTCAGGCACGGTAGCCCGAGTGTCAGCACCAACGCGCAGCGTTTTCAACTGCTGGTCGGATGCGTCGATACCTTCGATAAGTGGAACCAAGACGGCCTTCAAAGACCTGGGATACATCTTGGTTTCTGGCTTGAGCAGTTCCACAGTGATGAACTGATTCAACTTCGATGCCAGCTTATACAAGATGACCAACGTTTGCGGCACTTCCTGTGGAGTGGTGTCGGTGTTGGTTTTGTCTGCGTGTTTCTTATCCAACTCTTTGATGTAAGAGTCTAACATGGCAATCCCCTGTAGCCAAAGTGACAAGTGAGTAAATTACTTACTCGCCCATCAGGTTGCAGCGCCGAATATGAGCGCTGGATTTGCAGGCACAAAGCATCATGCTCGGTGACTGGAGTTGCAATATACCTTGCAAACTTTTTATGTCGCATAAACCTAACCTAATCGCGTAACCAATATGAATCAAGCTCGACTTCGATCAGCAAGTCATTGTATCACATCACAAAATCGAAGTCAAGTTGATCAAAAATCAGGCAGCGAGCAGATCACTCCTCGTCAGCACCCTCAGCGATTTCCGCAGGCTGCTTGGACTTGGTGTTCTCGGCTTTGATGGCAGCCTTGAGCAGAGGATAGGCTTGCTTCTCGACAACCTGTTTGCGACACCATTCGTACAAGCGGAACGGTTTCACTTTCAGCTTCTCGCAGCCTTTCTTGATCATCGCTGCATCGCCGTCGATCAGGGCCTTGAACTGGAGCCAGGAGACAGTGATGCCTTCGAGCGGGCCAGTCAGGAACTTGAGCTTCTTGCGATTGCCACCGAGTTGCCCAGTCATCTTCAGGTACTGGTATGCGTCCCAGCACCGGCAGAAACCGGAGGCGTTACCATCGGCGTCCGAAACGCGAATGCGCAGCGAGATTTCAGCGGCTTGTGGGCCACCGAGTTTGTTCTTCTGCACCTTGCACTTCAGGTAGCGGTACTTGTCAGCACCTTCACCGGAGATTGTGTCTTCTTCCTCGAACTGGCCTTTGGCGTGGGGAACGCTGACCGAAGTCATCTTCAAACGACAGTCGGAGTAGAAGCGCAGCGCTTTACCGCCAGGTTCTTGTTCGGTCGGGCCGTACATGGCCATCGGGATGTCACGCAACTGGTTGATACCCAGCACGATGATCCGCTTCGAACGCATTGCGCCTTTCACACGCGGCAAGTTTGCAGCGTGCATACGGGCTTGTGAACCCAGGGACTTGTCGCCCTCGTCCTTGTCGTCGGTCTGTTTAGGGACCATCGCAGGATACGAGTCAACGAGTACGACCGCTTGCGGCATACCGTTCGGGGCAGGCAGACGGAACTTACCTTCACGACGGAAGAAGTCCTTGTCGTACTTGCCGGACAGCGCCTTCTGGTTGACCTTGGTGTTCTCGAAGATGTAGTAGAACTTGCCATCTTCTTGAATCAGGTCTGGCAGAGTCTTCTCAAGCTTGGCGAGCCAGTTGTAGAAGTCTTCACCAACAGACGGTGCGTAGTAGCGAACGCGCGGTGGGATAACCCAACCCTTCTGGTCTTTCACGCCGAAGACGTTATCAACCGAAATGCGCTTGCCGTGGTTCATGTACTTGAAGATGTTCTCGGCGTAGTCAGCCTGGAACGAACCTTCGTAGTCGAACATTGCACCAATGCCTTGGAACGTGGCGTTAGTTGCAATCGAACCCATTGCTGTGGTGGCGAGCGTGGACTTACACGACTGTTCACCACCGAAGAACGTGTACCAGCCACCCGGCAGCAGACCACCAGCGAGGTTCACGTCAATCGACAGGAGGCCGGTGGACAGGCGATCTTCCGATTCGCTCACTGCCATCGACGTCAGGCCGAACTTCTTTTCCATCGCGTCAATCTCAGTGCCCAAGTGAGCATAGGGATTGAACGGTGCAACCTCGGCAAGGGCTTTACCCTTCTTGCCTTTCTTCTTCGACGGGACTGAATCTCCCGAGACGTCAATAACAGCGACGTCCTTCTTTTTCGACTTAGCCATGCGTATCTCCAGAAACGAGAATGGGTGAGCCGAAGCCCACCCTCCCTACTTATTCGTCGTCATCGTCCCAGGCAGATTTCTTCTTGCCTTTCTTGGAGCTTGGCTTGTCGGCCTTCTTGTCCTTGGAAGACTTCGAGGACTTCTTGCTGTCAGAAGATTTCTTTTTCTTCTTCGGCTCGTCTTCCTCTTTCTTGGCCTTCTTTTTCTTCTTCGGTGCGTCGTCAGAAGAAGATTTCTTCGACTTCACCTTGTCTTTCGACTTGGACTTCTTGTCGCCGGAAGATTTCTTGCTTTTCTTCGGCTCGTCATCGTCGTCATCATCGTCGTCAGAGAAAGCAGGCTTGGCCTTTTTCTTTTTCTTCGGAGCATCATCTTCTTTCGACTTCTTGGAAGACTTCGAGGACTTGGATGATTTCTTGCCTTTCTTAGGCTCGTCATCGTCATCGTCATCATCGAAGGCGGCCGACTTTTTCTTCTTGTCGCCCTTCTTCTTTTTCTTCTTGCCGTCGTCGTCGCCCAGGCTGTAGCCTTCGCTGTCGTCGTCAACTTCGTCAGCACCGACAACTTCCATGCGCTTGAAGTCTTCGAGAGCCTGCGCAGGTTCCATGCGGCCGGTCACGTCGATCAGGGTTTCGTCGAGGCGCCAGATCAGGTACTTCAACTCGTCGTCGGTCAGCGGAGTGCGGTCGTCTTTGTCAGCGCTGTACTTCTCGGTGCCGGATGCTTTCGGCTTGTACTTGACGCGGATGTCGATACCGTATTTCGGGTGAGTAACGTCGAAGGCTTTCTTCTCGCCACCCTTCTTGACGAAGTTGCCGTCGCCCAGCTCTTTGATGCGGTTCGCGACCGTCGAGGTGATACGACAAACTTCTACCGGGGTCCAGGACTTCGATCTGATGTCCTTGAAGCCAGTCTTCTTTTCTTCCTTGGTGCGCTCGATCTTCTTGGCGCGAGCAGGCATATCTTCCTGCACTTCACGGATGATCGCGTTGGCCAGGTAGAAGAACTCGTAACGAGCGCTTGCGTCTTGGCCGTGAGCCAGGTCGCAGTACGGGCATTTGATCGGCTTGCCCTTCGCGTCTTTACGCGGCTCGTTCTCGTTGTTGTTGTCGAACGCCAGGCAATAACGAGGGATCGTGATTTCTTTCTTGTCTTTGCCTGCGATGATGCTGATCCAGTGACGCTTAACTGGCAGAATCTTGCCTGGCATGAAACGCACTTGGCTCCATTCGTCGGCGGGCCATTTGTGCATCTTAATGACTTCTTCCAGACGAACAGAATCCTTGTTACCTGTGCGTGGCTGGATGTTTCCAAATCCACTCATGTTTGATGACTCCTGGTTTGTATATGTTAGTTATTAACAGTTTCCTCTTGCGTGTGACGGCGCATGAGTTCACGTTCTTCTTTGGTGAAAAATTCTCCGATGTCCAGAGTCAATCGGGCGACTCCACCTCTATCGACTTCCTTGGCTAACAACTGCACCAGTTGCTGACTTTCCAGCCGCTCGAAATCTTCATCCATGAAATGCCCGTCCGACAAGGACGAGTACAACGAGCGGTCATCTTCATCACCCGGTTTCTTCAACGCATCAAGCGAGACGCTGAAATTAACCTCATTGCTTTTGCCTTCGGCGAGCCGGCGGCGCTGGCTTTGAGGTACGGTATATGCGACACCATATTCGTGATCAGCACTGCACGTCTGGGCATTTAGAACCCACCAGTTGATGTACGTGGTGAGTGCGCCCTTACTGCTGTCGTACTTATCGAGAGCGACGACCATAGCCTTCAAAATTGATTGCTTGAGGTCGGAGAAGCTCAGTTGGTTGTGTGAGTTTGCAGCGACGTGCGACTTGGCCTGGGTCGATGAATGACGCAGGTAGTTGTCGAGTACGCTGGCGCGGAATGCGTAGAACTTGTCCAGGTAGTCTGCGCTGTGCGTCATGATGCGGTACATATCTGCCCGCTTGTGACACCCGCCGTGGACATACGCCAGATTGTCTACGTGGTTCTTGCGCTCGCTGGTCGGATCAATCAGCCACGCACGATACACGTCCAGAAATTCATGGTTGACCTCCAGAAACCGCTTGATGAAGCAGTGAATGAAGGAGCGTTCAATGCGGCATTCACGAAACGTCTTGAACTTGGTTGCACCGTCATTGCGTGCGAGCACAGCGGCCAAGTTCTCAGTCAGCAACTCCCGCGGCACGCTGGACAACTTGCGCTTACGGTTTGTCGTTACTGTCGTGAGGATGTGGGACACCTGTGCATCAAACACATTCGAGTGAAGCATGATAGGTTCAAGCGCTTTGTACAGCAGCATATCCATGACCTTCTGGATTTGTTCTCCAGTGAGGTTCTTGTCTATGCTCATGCGCGCAGTAATCTCCGAAGTTCTGGATTGTCGATCTGCTGGTACAGGTTGTCGATGTACGTGACGATACCAGAGAGCGTGTGCCCTGAGTTCAGTTCAATCCGCAGGTCGGTTTTCTTGACCTTGCCGAGAGACTTATGGCCTGGCAGCATGATGATCGAACTGCCGTTCTTGATTTCGGAGAAGATGTGGGTGTAGATGATTTCGTGCCGGTCTTTCTCGTGGCGCACCCCAGTGAGGTCGTCTTCCATTTCCTGGATGCGTTCTTGCTGACGGCCGCGGGCTTCTTCAACCGCGTTCTTCTCCAGCACCAGAGCAACGTTGGCTTTGCTCATTTGATCCGCTTGCTGCACGGCGTTTTCATTGAGCTGGTTGTAGGCATTCTTGAGCAGCCCTTGTTCGTGCGTAACGGTGGCGAGGTCGAGACTCAGCTTGACCACCGTCTTTTGCAGCGTGTCGATTTCGATGTTCTTTGCAAGCAACTGGACGTGTTCGCTCATACTTCACCACCGCTTCTTTGCGTTCGACGACTTACCGATATTGCGGTAGTCTTTGGTTTGTTTGGGATTGCTCGGACCTGGGGAGTGACCGATGGGTCCAGGTGTACCGTAGTTGCGCAGATGAATGTCAGGATATGCCGTGAACATTGTCTGCGCGTCAAGACGCTGGCTCTCATTCGCGTTTGCGAAGACAGACCTGTAGTTGACTTCTGGTTCTGGCTCATACGGAATGGGCACGTACTTCATCGCAGCCAGATTCAATTCTTCGAAGATGATCTTGAGGTCAGCCGCGAATGGGTAGACTCCCTCTTTGATCAGACTTCGGATTGCGTCAAACAGGTCAGGCTCGCTAGACGAAAAAGCCCAGATTGCAGGAGCACCAGCTCGCAACGCCTCACGCAGGCAGAATGCAAGTGGGTACTCATACGATCCGGGTCCGTATGTCTCATGGGCTTGAGCCATGCTTGTGAGCAGAATCACCTTGTCGTTCGGGCCGCTCAGCGAATGACTGATTATCACAGGGTCGCTGTAGTCGCCGATCTGGTAGTGCGGAAAGAACACGATGCTTTGCTGGCTAACATCCAGCTGCAAACAACCGTTGGTTCTCATACGTCTTTCTCCATGATGATCTTGGCGAGCGCGATCAAGTGCTTGCATAGACCAACAGCGAGCTTCGGGTTCGTGAAGTTTGGTGGCTCACCGTTCGAGTAGATCAGGCGACTCGCACCAACCGTGGCATTCGCATACTCCCAGACGTAGACGAAGTTCTCGCACGAACATTGCACCAAGACTTTCTGGTGGCGGTTGATCGGCTTGTCTGGGTCATCGTCGAGACCGATGATGTACGCATCATGCACACGGCGCACACGGTCTTTACGCCACGGGTCCCAAGTAACCATCTGCCCCATAATGACGGGGCGTCCGGTCTTGGTCTTCTTGCGCTCAATCTTCTTGGCTTCAACGTCCACCGCGTTGTTGATGAACAGCTTCGGTGTGCCACGAATGAGTTGACGCAGCGTGCGCCCTTTCTGATTGGCTGCTGTCGCTGGAAGCTGCCGTACAGGCATTGCCTCCAGACGTTTCAGTTTGTAGGGAACACCTTTGGCGAGTCGCTCCTTGCCGCTACGCTTCGACGTATGCAGAACGGCTTTGCGCTCCGTCATGCGTTCCTTCGTTTTCTCAGCTTCACGCTTTGCAGCAGACTTACGGCCGCTGGTGTTGCTGCGGCTTTTTGTGATGCCTTTGTAGGGCTTCTTCGCCATTGGGATCCTCTACTTGGCCTTGGCAGCCTTCTTCATCTTCTTGAGCGTCTTGAATGGCTTCGCGGCTTCTTTCGCCTCTTTACGCGCATCGTCGAGCTTCATCTGGGTAGTTTGCTTTGGGACTACCTTAAACTTCGTCGCGGCGAAGTAACGTTCAGCCTCTGCTACAACTGCTTTACGCTTTAAGGGATCACCCTGGAGTTCACGGGCAAACATCAAGGTGTCGATCAACCGTTCTGTACCGCCAATGAACCGCGAGGTCAGGTTGTCGTACCGAGCATTTTCGTACGGTGTTTCACGCAGACCGCCGACTTCGTACACAAGAGCAACCGTGTTGTGGTTGTCCAGGACGTTGGCAGCGATCAGCAGATCCTTGATTTCGGTGTAGTCGGTTGGACCTTCGTAGGACGTGAGCCCTGTGTAGGTCGTTTCGAGTACGTCGTCACCTACTTGTTCGCGCACAGAGAACAGGGCTTGCTCGCCACCGAGAATGTCGTGCAGCACCTTGTCAGGCAGCCACATCTTGGAGTCAAACAGGCGCTTGAGCAACATGATGTGGTTCGGCGGCAGTTTGTTCTTCATGAAGATGTGCAGCAACTCACCGTCGAAGTGAACGAGCTTGATGGCTTCGTTGAAAATCGAGGTGATCACGCACAGCGTCATCTGGTATGCGTAGGTCTTGGTGCCTTCGTACAGCGCCAGGTCTTCACGGCCTTTGGCGATGCAGCGCTCTACAGCTTCGTCGAAAGCTGGATCGGGTAGCACCAATTCCCACAACAGGGCTGTCTGTTCAACTGTTGGCTTCAATGAATTTTCGGTAACGGTTTGCATCTTCGCATATCCCTACAATTTTCGAATTCGGTCTTGCCTTCTTGACAGCACCGATGTGAATACAGGAAAGGTCCAATATCCTGCCCGCGTCTGGAACGTTCAGCGCATCAAAGAACGGCGTGAGGTCGTCAAGACGGAGCTGAGGAAGGGGTCCAGTGTTTAACCCCACGGCAATTTTATAGACCTTGTGTTTCTCAAGCGACTTACTCCACCGAAGTGGCTCAGGTCGAATGACCACTGGAAAGAAGCGCGTATGCACTTCAAACTTGCGCAGCTTGGCCTGGTACAACACAGTCGCTAGGTCGATTGGGTCGATCAAGAAAACTGCCTTGCCATCGGGCTTGAGCAGGCGTGCAACGTGTTTGAACACCTCGACACGGCTATTCCTGAAACCGAACGGTGTGAGCATGTGCGGCATCATGAACAGGTCGTGCTCTGGGTATGCGAACACCAGATCCACGGGTTGCTTCAACATCGACAGCACGTCATACAGGTTGTGATGGATGATCTTCAACCGCTTGCGCTTACCAATGATCAACTGACGTGGGTTTGTAACGCGACAGTTGGTTCGGCAGATCACGAAGCCGTTGTGTTCCCCGCAGCGACTGATGACCGGCACATCATCTGCGACGTAGCAGCCGCAGCTGTAGAAATTTCGCATTGGGTAGATATCCATGTTACGTCACAACTGGGCTTCGGAATCGTCAACGTCCCGGTCGGATTCAAACTGGGTGTTTTTCAGTTCGTCCATCGGGTTGATGATATTCGGTTGATGTGCCGCGAGTTTGTCGGTGTACGGGTGCGGCCCGCCAGCAATGTATTCGCGCATGTTCTTTATGAACTCACCGAAAGCCACGATCGTCTCTGGACTGGTCTGGCTGATGCCTTTGATTTCGATGAAGTTGGCATCGGTGACGTTGTACGCATACTCCATGGCGTCCATATCAAACGACGCAATGAACATATACGGCGTCTGGTTGTCGTCGGTAAAGTTGACAACGATGTACGTCGAGGAGCGAAGGTCGTCAATCGACGCTCGTAACTCCAGGGCCTGTTTCAGGACTTCTTGATGACTGAGCAAGTGCAGTCTCCTCTAGTTTGATCATGGCCTTTTCAGACGCAATGCGGTACGTGTTCAACTCATTGGACTGTATCGCACTCTGTAGCTTCTCGAATACGTTTACAGTAATGGCTAGTTGCGCAGGTGCCAGATTGTAGACCTTGGCAAGGCTCTCGCTGATGGCCTTACGGGTAGGCAGCGCCTCTTTCCACTCCTTGCGGATTTCGATCAACTGTTCACCCTTCGGGTGTGCGAAGATGTTGCGCATCAACGCCGAGTGAGCACCGTCGTAGCAAAGCTGCCAGAGCAGGTCGAAGGCAATCTCCATTTCTTGCACGTACTGGTAGCCGACTTCAACACGCGCATGGATCCGCAGCTTGTTGTCGTCGATGTACTTGATCAACAATTCTAGGAAGGAGAGTTCTGCACGGGCCATTTCGAGACATGGGCGCGCAATGATGAAACGAGCCTCGGTCTCCAGAAGGAATGCCTCTGAACGCCGGAAGTTGGACTTCGTTTCTCGGGGAGGGACTGCATTGTAGTCGTTGATACTCATTTTGGCATCAATGACTTTTGCCTGTGCGCGTTTGCTTTCGGCGCCCGCTGAGGCAATGGAGAATAGACGATCTTCACGGTGCTCGTTCAACAAGCGGTGTGCTTCGTCAATGGTGAACGCCTGACCGAAGGTCATTGCGTATAGTTCGTAGAACGAGTGTTTCCAATTCATGACGGACTCCAAAACGGAAAAAGCGCGCCTACTCACAATTAAGTTTTGGGCGCGCTTTCTTTAGGCTACCCAGACGTAGTCCGGGAAGCCCCTGGCCGATGCCGCAGAATGATCAGTCTTCGAGGTCGTCGAAGTCATCGAAGTCATCGTCTTTGGCTTTCGACTTCTTGCCTTCTTTCTTGGACTTCTTGCCTTCTTTGGCAGGCTTTTCAGCTTTGGACTTCTTGCCGCCTTTTTCGGCTTTGTCGGCCTTGGCTGCTTTCTTGTCCTTTTTCGAAGGCTTTTCAGCTTTTTCAGCCTTGGCCTTCTTGTCCTTCTTCGACGGCTTTTCAGCCTTTTCTTCTTTCACTTTCTTGGACTTCTTGCCTTCTTTGGCAGGCTTTTCAGCTTTGTCTGCCTTGGCTTTCTTGTCCTTCTTGGAAGGCTTCTCGGCTTTTTCAGCCTTGTCAGCTTTCTTCGACTTCTTGTCGCCCTTGGCCGGCTTTTCAGCTTTGTCGGCTTTCTTGGACTTCTTGCTGCCTTTCTCGGCCTTGGCCGGGGCGCCGTCAGCGGACAGTTTGTCTACTGCGGTGATCTGGGTCGAAACGCCTTTCAGCGCGTCTTGCGCGGACTTGAGCGCTTTTTCCAGTTGGCCAACGGTGCCTTTCAGCGCGCGTTCTTCTTTGCGCAGGCGACCCAGTTCGGATTTCTTGTTGATGGTAACGTCGGACTTAGCCATTGTTCGGTATTCCTGTTTGAGTGGTAAGCGGCGGCAGCTTCAATGTGTCGCCAGACTTTTAGAGCAGCTAAAGAATTATGATGCTCAAACTTTTGTGACAGGAGGCAAACTCAACTCTCACCTCCTGGATGCAGCATGATGAATCGAGTGTGGGCGCTCAGTCGCAACCTAGCCCACGCGCCGACCGGGGATCAGGAATCAGTCGAAGTCTTCTTCGTCTTCGTCGTCTTCATCATCCTCGTCGTCGTCATCTTCCTCTTCTTCATCATCGTCATCATCGGAGTCGTCGTCTTCCTCGTCGTCCTCCTCTTCATCGTCCTCGTCATCGTCGTCGTCTTCGGAGTCATCATCTTCCTCCTCGTCGTCTTCGTCATCATCTTCGTCGTCGTCCGAGTCCTCATCGTCCTCGTCGTCGTCATCTTCGTCGGAGTCGTCGTCTTCCTCGTCGTCCTCCTCTTCTTCGTCATCTTCGTCGTCGCCGTCATCTTCATCGGCGTCGTCGTCTTCGTCCGCGTCATCATCGACGTCGGTGTCCGGGACGCCTTCACCGACCAGGTCGATAGCGTCTTCGATGGTTTCAGCGCCCGCTTCCTGAAGCTGTTGCAGCCAGGACAGCAGGGTAACGGCGAGCATACCGGTCAGGTCGAACTTCGGCAGGTCCTTCTTGCTACCTTTCTTGCCGACTTTCTTCTTCGCGCTTGCTTTTGCCTTAGCCATGTGTGAATCTCCACTTGTTTGAGTTGTGAACTAATACGAATTGATTTTACACTTACCGCAGTAAACTGCTAACGTGTACTGTGTGTTAGCAGTTTACAGTTACCAGGCCGGATGATCAGTCGTCGAGGTCGTCGTCTTCGTCATCATCTTCCGCAGGCTTGGCCTTCTTCTTTTTCTTGCCAGACTTCTCAGGCTTGTCGGCCTTCGACTTCTTGGACTTCTTGCCGCCGCCTTCTTCGCTGCCGCCTTCGTCTTCAACGGAGACTTCGATGCGCGACTGTGCGTTCTGGAACAACTTCACAGTTTCGCCGGATGCGGTCTGGATGGTGATAACACCGCCCTTGTCTTCGACGATCTTGCCGACGACTTCGTGGATCTGGGTTTCTTTCACGACCAGCGCGCTGGAAGTTTCACCGACGGTGCCGTAAAGCTCGATGATGTCGCTGTGGCTGATGCGGCTCACGACCATGCGCTTCGAAGCGTTGGTGCGCTTGTGACGCAGCAGGATGCTGTCGGCGTTTTCGGCGAGGATGAAGCCGTGAACAGCAACCGGGGCCAGGCGGAAAACACGGAAGGTGAACAGAGCAGACTTCGATTTGAACGAGGTCTTGGCGCTGACGCCACGCAGGCGCTTTTCGATCTTGTCGGCACGGGTCAGGCGATTCGCAGTGTTGCGAACTTTCTTATCGCCTTTGGCAGCTTTTTCTTTCTTAGCCATGTTACTTACTCACCTTCATTTTCGAGATTGAAAGCGACGATGAAATCGCCGCCGTTGAACAGGGTGTCGGCGTAGTCTTCGGACTCAAAGCCCGGGACGCCCAGGAAATCACCGCCTTGATCAGCATTGCGGTACGACAGCACTTCCATGCCTGGATCGGTTTCGCGAATCCAGTTGAGAGCGTTGACGACCGCAGGCGCTGCCAGGTCGGTAGAGTTGAAGCCAGCGTAGATCGTGGTCGGGATACCAGCTTTGGTGCCAGCGTTTTCCAGGTACTTGAAGTGGCCCTTCAGGGTCTTCTCGAACTTGTCGCTCGATTCACGCAGCAACAACGGAACGCGCAGATGTACAACGAATTTCACAGTTACCGTAACGTCGGTAACCAGGCCGGTTTCGGCAACGTCTTGCTGCGCTTCGATCAGGGTGTGAACGCGCAGGAAGTGGTTCACGTCGAGCAGGTAGCCCGGAGCTTCTTCGTCGCCGGACAGCACAGGAATTGCACGGCGGCCGTCGATCAGCGGGAAGTTTGCAAACAGGGTGTTCTCGGCCAGGGTGGTGAATTCAGTCACCAGCGCATCGACGATCGTGGTACCCGATTCAGGGCTGGTCACGATGGTGTCGGTGTAGTCGAGCATGGTGTTCAACACCTTGACGAACTCACGCATCGGTTCACGCAGCACGCCGACGCGGCCGGAGCGCTCGTTCTTCTTCGCGAGCGGCTGGATGATGTTGAACGAATCACCCTCGTTCTCGAAGTTGCCGACGGTAACCAGTTCTTCGTGGATCTGGTCGTTGAACAGGTTCAGCACGAATGCGAGGTTCGGCTTGATGCTCAGACGAACCATGCCGACTTCACCAGCAGCTTGCGAAAGCATTTGGCTCAGCAGTCGTGGTTGGAACTCGTCTTCGCTGTCAACACCGTCATCGACGTCCGGGATGTTGATTTCGCCCAGGTCGGCGCGGGTAGCGGCAGTAGCAACTGCGGTCAGGGGCTCGGTGCTGTCTTGCTCGCTCACGATTTGTTGGGCGAGGCGATCAGCTTCGGAGGCGATAGTGGTCATGGGTTATTCTCCTTTTGACTTCGTATACGAGTAGCAACGGTTAATGTTTACACTTTGCGCACCAGGTCTGATAGTCAAACCTGTCACGGTGTACTGGTCATCGAATGCTGATTCAAACTTGGCGATGATATTATCAAATCCAGATAGTGACCCATCCTTCTCGACTTCATAGCCAACAAACTCAACGACTGGATGATACAGGGTTCGGAAACCCAGCGATTGCAGGTGAACGGGAGTACGGATACGCACTTGCGGGCCCATCAGCTTGCCGTTCTGGTATACAAACATTCCAGTCGCCACGAATCGAACGTAGTGCTCAGGCAGTGTCTTTACATATTCCGCCCTTGCCGCTTCCAACTCGGCAGACTCGTTCTCGATGCGCTTTTCTAACTTGGCTTTACGCTTTTGGAGTTTGCTGTATTCATCAGCATACTTCTTCTTGCCAGCGTACCGTGCAAGGCGCGACGTACACTCACGCAGCTTCTCTCGCAGGTCCGCAATAACAAACCCGAAGTCGTCAATACGAACGCGCTTCAGGCTTGCCATATAGTGGTCTAACAAGTCTTTCACAGTTCGCACGTCAGGGAAGTGCTTGCGCATATCTTCACGCAATCCCTTCGGCGCAACCAGAGTGCCTTGAACCACGTACAACTTTGCAGTCTCACCAAACGGTGTATAGTTGTTGATGATCTTGCGCGGACCGTGCATGCCGAGTTCAATCGGAATGTCCAGATAGCGCAGTTGATCCAACGTATACACGATCTTGCCGCCGATGTGCATGAACGCACCGTACAGGTGAGCGTGGAACTTGTCGCCGATCTTGTATGCGCGGTACACCAGATTGATCTTCACGCCAGCGAGGCGTGGTGTGATCAGTGCGCCACGAGGGAGCGGCTGGTTCTTGTACGGGCGCAACGCATTGCATTTGGTGAGGACGGTCTCGATTGTTTCCTCGAACTCCTCGGGCCAGATCATTTCGTCACGCGCTCGCGCTTGTGCCTGCTTGTGATCGGCTTTCAAACTTGCTATGGCTTGCACATACGTTGCGTTTGGCGCTGGCTGCATACAGGCGAAACAGCCCCATGCTTCTGCTTTGACCAAATCGTGCGGCAGTGCAAAGCCGGCGCTGTACATCATAGCGACGGTTGCCATGTCGGGGAGGTTGCCATTGATGGCGCCCAGCACAATACCCGAGAGTGCAGCTTTCGGCAGCGCAGGCACGATGTCAATCTCCTCGTCGATCAGCCGACCTTTGAACACGAACCGATGATGGAACACGGTATCGAACCGCTTTTCGTATTCAAGGTGGTTAGCCTTCTTGTCCGTAGTACGCACCAGAAAGTTGCGCTCATACAGGTCATTCAGACAGGTTTGTAATGCTTCTGCTTTCATAGGCACCTCCTGCTTACTGTTCACACTTTTTTCAGCAGGGCGATAAAGCGTTGGCAGTTGAGTGCCTCGACGTGGTTGCCTGCGATCACAGGCTCTGCAAACATCGCATATACCTGCAAGTCGTTGTCGGACAGCTCCACATCCAGCTTAGCCATGAACACACCGGTTACGCCTTGAATGGCGCAAGGGATGGCAACGACGTTGCGATCAGCCGCGAGCAGGTTAAACTCGCCCAGCACGGTGAGAGCTTCTTCGGTGATCTTGCCGTCAACTTCAGGCAGGCCGAATTGGTCCTCGGGAAATACGGAGCAGTTGATTTCATCGTCACCAATGAAGTCAGCTAGGATTACTTGCAGAGACTCACTCATGACAATCAGCCTTTATAGAATTCGGATACGGTGGCAAACTCACCGTCGGAAGTTTTGTTGATGAAGTCGTCAGCCTGAGCGTCACTCACTACAGGCGTGGCACGGCGGATGGCGCTGTTTAGCTCCAATTGACGCATGCCTTCACGAAACACCTTATCGTTGGCTTCGTCCACCAGATCCTTTAGATCCGAGTCGATCAGCTTGTACAGGAGTTTGCCTGCCTGTTCGCTGTCAGCCAGAATCTTGCTGTTGCACATGAACATGGCAGAACCACGTTCGGTGCTGTGAATCATAACCAGCACCTGCGGATCACCACATTGTTTATAGCGAACGAACTCTACATTTACAGAACGCACGACGATGCCGATCGACTCGATGTTGGTGCAATCACCAGTGTTTGGCTCTACGTGTTTGCGTAGGCCCGTCAGTTTCGGAAAGAACGTCGCTAAACGGAAAAGCTCAGCAATTGAATCAAGCATGGTAGTTATCTCGGCATCATGTTCGTAGGGGTTGGGGCCCGGAGGCCCCGGTGGTGTTACTCGGCGTCGTCAGCCGCTTCCAGGATTTCCATGTGGACGACTTCGCTGATGGTCTTGCTGCGAGTCTTGCCGGTGCTGATGTTCAGCAGCTTGATCACTTCGTTGGCTTCGTCGTAACCGAGCAGCAACATTTCAGGGCCCTTGTTGCCCTTCTCTTGCAGCTGGGTACGGCCAGGTACGAGTTCGCCGTCAAACTTCTCTTGGCACTCGTCGTTGGCGAGGAACGCTTCAACAAACTTGGTGACCGACTTGGCTTTCAGGTCTGGTGCTACTTCCAGTACCTCGCCCACCAGGTCTTCGACAGTAGCCGCTTCTTCCTGTTCTTCGTCGTCGGCATCGTCTTCCGATCCATCGTCATCGTCATCTTCTGCATCATCGTCTTCCTCGTCGCCATCGCCAAGTGTTACGCCGGCAGTGGCTGCCGATTCACGGACATCCGATTCTTCGTACTCGGACAGTTCTTGTGCCAGGTCTTCCTTGGAGAAGTCCTTGTAGTCGTCGATTTCCATGTCCTTGGCGATCTTGCGCAGATCCTTCAAGGAGAGTTCGTTCAACGCAGCCTCGAAGGCGTCTTCGGAGTCATCATCGTCCTCCTCGTCATCTTCCTCGTCTTCGAGGCTGTCGTCATCCTCCAGGTCCTCGTCTTCGCTGTCATCGTCTTCCAGATCATCATCGTCGAGGTCATCATCTTCCTCGTCGTCACTGGCGATGTCTGTAGCCTCGCGATGGTCGCGGATGTAGGCTTTGATTTCCTTCGCCGACTTGCCCGCCGACATCACGGTGATGGTGATTTTGAGCGCGTCATTGTCGAACGCGGCGCCGACAGCAACAGGCGTGATGGCGTAGTCACCACGATCACCGTACGCTTCGGCCAGCAGATCGTAGGACTCTTGACTGACACGCTCGGCAATGGCCTGGGTGAACGCTTCAAACAATTTCTTTTTCTTGCCAGGGACTTTGGCACCGTCACCCTTGGCGCCAGGAGTCTTGTCAGAGGAACGACGGCGAGCACGCGCAGGCTTGGCTGGTTCCTCCTCTTCCTCGGCTTCACGCTTGAGACGCGCACGTTTCTCGCGGGCTGTCTCTACTGGCTCAGCCTCTGCCTTCTCACGGGCACGGCGAGCACGCGCAGTTTCTTTCACGGGTTCGGCAGCGGCTGCAGCCTTCTTCTTGCTGCCCTTCGGCGAGTCATAGAAGAACCCAGGACCTTTCTTGTAGACGCCCTCCGCCAGAGCCTCTGCGCCATCGCGTGTGACGATCAGGCCGGTCTTCATGACCACTTTTTCCACACGGTGTTTGGTACCGTCGATGGTGATACGCTTGCCAACCATTTCTTTCAACGTCGCTTTGTCGATAGCCATTTTCGTACTTCCTCAATTAACCTGATCTAAGTTTAGAACCATTATGTTTGAAGCTGCTTGTCGCTCACGACGGCATCATATCACATGCTGCTAAATGAGCACAAGTGGTAGTCAAAAGATCAGCGCAGACAACTCGCCCGGCTTCTTTTGAGTGTTGATCAGCGTGTGCGTCACCGCTTCGATCACATGCTTGGGCATGTTTGCATTCTGCGCCGCAATCTTCTTGGCATATGCCTCATAGTTTGGCCAGAACTGACCGACAACGTTATGCACATTGTCCCGCGACAGTCGTTGATCCAGAGGTTTGATAAACACATCCGGATGGCTGTGGCGGCCACTCGCTTTACGCAGACTCAACGCGAAGCCGCTATGGCTTGTGCGCTGTGCCCGTACCGTCGATGCGTACACCTTGTCGAACGTCGCAGCAGGAAGTTGCAACAAGGAACAAACAGGCGCATCTTTGACCAAGTGAACAATCGGCACCACAACGCTGGCGTGCTTGTTATCCACTTGTGAAGCATCCACCATCTGACTCCCCAGGAGAATCGGCAGGTGAATATCGTTACGCTCGCGGCTGCGTACCCAGATCGTGTTCTTCAACACAACGGTGTTTGCGCCAAGGCCAAGCGTGAATAGGGGAACGAACGTGTCAAGCTGCTCGTACTTGACCTTGTTGTCCATGTAGAACGGCAGGTCACGCAAGAAGTTTGGGATGATGTGGTCGAACTTGGTGTCGTTCACGTCATGCAGCGTGAAGTAACCGTGTTCGTCCAGCACCAGGCACTTGGCACGGGAGAGCAACGCATACGACAGCACGAGGCTGCCGCTGAGGTTGCACATGGTGTAGATCGCTTCCACGATCAGCGCCAGTTCGGAGAAGGTAAGCCGCTTGCGCGCACCGAATTGGTCGATCTGTTTGTTTGCGAAGGTCAGCGCGGGCATCAAGTGCTCGTTACTGCGGATGATGGCGTTCATGTTTGCCTCTCAGAGTTTGCGACCGAGTTCTTTCGGGTCGGCGTCGTCGGTGATGTACTGCACCGGGCCCTTGTTGTACAGCGGGGCAAGGCGTTTTCGCTTTCTGTCCTTTTCTTCCTGAGCCAACTGCTCCCTCACAGCCAACTCAGAACCTTTCTCGTAGACAGGCTTCGCGTGCAATACTTCCGGCGCTTCTGGCGCTGAGGGCAAGCTACGGATGCCTACTCGATCTTCGTAATCATAACGTGGTATGGCATTCACCGATATCTCTCGGTTGTCGATCTTTGGTCGCTGCTTCAAAGCCTTCTGGAGTGCGGCCTGTTCTTGTAGCTTCGCTTGACGCAAAGCCGTTTGCTGCTTCTTGGTCAATCTTTGCTTAGTCATGGCCTTGTTCACTGAGGATGGAATCAACGCAGGCATCGTCGATATGTTCGCACTGCGCTCGGAGTTTCTCACGCTTGGCATCGGACATAACAACGACCGTCTCTGCGGCTCCGATGTACTCAGAAACATGCGGGTTCTCGTCGTCGATCAACGACCAGAAAAGCGGGCCACGCATAAGGGGATTCGGCGGGAGGGCCAGGTCGTGCTCCATGATCAACTGAGCGTGGCCTTCCGGGGTAAACGACATCAGGTAGCTGTCGGCAAATGCAGGCTGTGCCACAACTGCCAGTGCAATGAGTAACTTGCGCATGTTCGAGGTTCCTTTTGTTACTTGGTTAGTTTGCGTTTGAACCAGTCGGATAACTTCGGGTTCATGTTGAGCCACGTAGCGAGGCGTTTGTTCCACAGCGGAATGGAGCTGATGAAGATCCACACAAACTGGTTCAGCCAGTTCCAGTCTTCAAACAAGTCGAAGAACAGGAGGAGCATACAGACGTTGAAATACAGGAACGCCCACACGATCAACCACTTCGCTTTGGGCTTGACGCTGCACCACCAGATTATCAATGCGTTCATTTTTAGACCCGAGAAATGGCTAACGGACCCTGAGGTCCGTTAATTGCGCATGTGATTGTCAGAAACGAGAATGGACGCGACCGCGCGGGCCACCGTTCAATCTGCGAGCACCTTCGTCTTCGTCAAGGAAGATGCTGGCTTTGTTTGCGTAGGGCTCCGGTGCTTCAACTGGCTCCGGCTGCACTGCACGACTGCGAGTCGGCTTTGTGGTCGTTCGGGACAGACTCGCTTCTAGCAGACGGATCTGTCTGGCGAGTTCTTCCGCTTCTTCATCCGGCTTGAAACCCTCCGGTATAAATTCCTTGACCATCTTCTTAACCCCTTAGACAAAGGGCGGCAGTGCTCCCACCGCCCATGCAAACTACGCGGCGCTGTTAGATAGCGGCGCTGTTCTTGATCGCAACTACGGACTTCTTGCCAGCAGCTTTCACCGGGGCTTTCTTGACCGCTGGCTTCGCAGCAGGCTTGGCCGCTGGTTTGTTTGCAGCGCGGGTTTCAGCACGGGTAGGCTTCTTCGCGACTGGCTTTGCAGTTGCCTTGGCAGCAGGCTTCGGCAGCGGCTTCGCGGTGGTCTTGGTGGCTGGCTTGACGGCCGGGACCTTCTTGAGCTTCGAAGTGTCGAGAGCCTTGGTGGTCGCCAGTGCTTTCTTCAAGGCGTCTTCGGCACGGGTAGCGGCGGTGTCGAGTTCTTGCTGAGCGGCCAGCAGCTTGGCTTCCAGCGTTGCAACGTTCTTGGCGGCCTTGACCACGGAACGAGTAGCAGCACCCAGCTCCTGACGAACGACTTTAACAGACGACAGGGCAGCTTCGATTTTCTTGGTCATGTTCAGTATTTCCATGTTGGTGATTAAGTTGTGGTACGAGTTTGTCCACACAGAGTAGCTCGGGTTAGGAGCTACTGAATTTGGGCAATCAGGAAACTTTGATGGCTTCTTGTGCAAACTTCACACGCACCGAAAGCATCAGGCTGACGATGGAGATTTCGCCGAGCGGTGCATCGTGGTCATTTGCAAACTCTGCCAGAGCGTAAGAGCCACGAATGTCGCCGTACTGCGCGGTGACTTCGTTGGTGCGCAGGTTGATGAAAAGCTGGATGTCGTTCAGGTCGAAAGCGGAGGTAGTAGTCATGTTCGTATTAACCTTATCTAAGTTCGTAACCAATAGTGTTGTAGCTCGGGTCGCTACACGTGGCTAGTATATCACATCGCAGCGGGCACGTCTATAGCGCTAATGGATATGTTTTTAGATACGGTTCTGACGATCTGCCACATACCGCAGAACGGTGTTTCTGATCTGCTGGGCTTCTAACGCTTTACAGATACGGTTGATCAACTTGACGTCCGGCTCTGTGGGTTTGAGATTCGCCACGTTGATCTGCATGATGTCGCAGTTGATGGTCACCAGCTCGCGGGTCAGCTTGAGTTGTTTGCGACTCGCCTCAAACGTGGCGCGCTGGGTCTTGTTCAACACAGACAGGTCGGCCTTCTCGATCCGCTTATGCGTCGCGATCAGCTTCCGAATTGCGGCAAGGCCAATTCCTTTGACGCCGGGGATGTTGTCAACCTTGTCACCCTCCATCATCAGCTTGTCGATCACTCTGGCAGGCGGCACACCGTAGACTTCCTCGCAGTTCGTGACGTTGACCTTCTTGTAGCCAACAACCTTGTCGATGTACTTCCACTGTTCGATCAGCGGATCATCCAGCAACTGGCCAAAGTCTTTGTCGTTCGACACGATGATGACTCGCATGCCTTTACGTGCAGCCTTGCGGGCGAGAGTGCCAACGATGTCGTCAGCCTCCACGCCTGCTTTGTGAACTACGCGAATGCCCATGGCCCGGAGCAAGTCATACAGCGGCTTGCGCTGAGGAACGAGACGAGCCTGTTCCTCGGGATCACGGACGCGATTGCCCTTGTAGTCCGCGAAGATGTTGTGACGGTGCGTCGGGTACTTCCGGTCCATCGTCAGCGCAATGTGCGTGGGTGCTGCCTCACGAATCACGGCAGTGACAATGTTGATCGTACCCTTGATGGCGTTCGTGTGAAAGCCTTTGCTGGTGGTCATCTGCGGCACGGCGAAGAAAGCCCGCGCCATGCAGTTGCTGCCATCAAATATCAGCAGCAACTCCTCTTTCTTCTTGGTCTTCATTCTCGAATGTACACCTTGGGAATGTAGAGTTTGCGACCATCATTCGCCTTGATCCGCAAGAAGTCCTCCACGCGCTCAAGGACTTCGACTTCACCGGGTACTAGGTCAACACAGCGCTGCGAGAGACGGACATTACGGATCGTCTTCGCATCGCTCTTATCAATGGCGGTCGCGTACTGCATCCAAATTTCTGGAGTCTTGCACGCGAAGCCATTGTGTTTAACGTATGTGGCAGCCGGGGCTTGGCAAACAAGCGACATCAAGACAAGCACCCACACAAACCTCACTCGTCTTCTCCGAGTAAGCCCTCAATCGGCTCACCTGACAGTTCGTCTTCCCACATGCCGCTCATTGGGTACGAAGCTGGGAAGTAGTTTGCGCTGGCCCACCAGACAGCTTTGCCTTGAGTGAACTTGATGATGAACAGTGGCCCGTTATCAGTCAGCACGACCTGGTGGTCAACCACGGTCATAGCGTCGCTGTTACCCAGAAACTGGCAGGCGCCTTTGGCCATCTGAGTCTTGGTAAACTTGACATACCCTTCGGTGTCATTGTCGCCAGCGTACTTCACATACGTCATGGCGTCCGACTTCGACTTGCAGACGACAGCCTCTTCGATGCCCGAATCTTGATACGATACGGGACCTGAGGTTTGCATCGGCACTGGCTTCGAGATAGCAGCGTGGCAGCCAGTGGATGCGATCACAGCGAGAGCGAGCAGAATGCGTTTCATGTTCAGTCCTTGGTATAATGATTGACGGTTAGGTCGAAGATTGCAAGTGCGTGGAGTAACATACCGCAAGCCATGACAGCGACGTAGCACAGCAGGCCGCCAGTCCAGTATGCAGACAGAGCGTCGCCGCTCAGATGTTCGGTGCGTTGCGTGATGTAACCAAAAACTATCAGGGTGATCATCAGGTACGCCAGGAAGAACATGCGGTGGCAGCAAAACTTTTGCTCACCAAGCGTTGTCGCCTGATCGTCGATACTGGTTGTGTTGCAGTCACCCCAATCTTGTTCGTCGTTCGATACTTCTTTCTTGCTGGTCATGTTCGTGCTCAGAGGATAATCCACACGCGGTCATCGACAGACCACCGCGCAAACTTTTGGGGTTGTTTCTTCACGTAGCGGTAGATCACGCAGTCCACGTTCGGCGTGTTGCGACGACTGTGGGAGCGACGTGCTTCCTTGTACGTGGTGTACATCTTGCTCGGCGGGTAGCCGTTCAACTCGAAAGCGTACTGGGCTTTCTGCTTGGCATCAATTGCTGCCTGAGCCTCGTCAAACAATGCCGTGAAGTAGTTGAGCTGGTTGCGGTGGCGGTTGCGAATGCTCGCGATCACCATTGCGTGTTGTTGCTCAGCCTCGTCAATCTCGTCCAGCATTGCATCTTGCAGGCTGGTGCGCAGTTTGCCCAGGTTGCTCGGGTCAAGGCCAGTCACCAACTCAGCGTAGCTTGCGGACATCTTCTTGCGGTCGATCTTCACGAATGCCTTGAGAGCCTCAGCAAACGTGCCGATGATCATCGAGTTCTGGAAGCGCCCGTCTGCCCGGCTAAACTCTGCAACGATCCAGGAGGCGGCATACTTCTTGTCCACCGGGAAGTTGAAGTTGGGCAGATTGCTGGTCGCCTTGAACAGGGTGAACATCGAGCCACTGTTCGACGACTCGACCACGCTGATGCAGTGAAACACTGGCAGGCGTTTGTTTGTCGCATCGAGGCAGGTGTCGAAGCGCATTTCCCAATCACGGCTCACGAACGTCCACGGCGACTGCACCGGGTTGAAACCCCAGTCAACATCGTCACGCAGATGTTCAACGCCGTACCCGAACAGCTTCATGACCTGCACGGGTGTCTTGCACGCTGCGATTTGGTCCAGCAGCAACTTTTCATTTCGCGGCGGGTGGGTGATCTTCTTGCGGGTCATTTGTATCCCCAGAGAGGCAGGCGCTTGTGCGCCCACCCCGTGTTTGAGTTAGAGCAGTTCCCAGAGCATTGCGCTCGGGTTCCAGATTGCATACGGCACTTTGTGTTTGTTTACAGTACGATACGCCCAGGCGATTTCATTGGTGCGCTTCTGCTTGGTGTGGCCGATGCAGAAGTTCTCCCAGTTCTTGGCGTTGAGCGAGTTTGCATTCTCCTCATGGGCATGATTAGCCGTGTGGTCGATCATGTACACGAGGTAGTAGTTGACGCCCTCACCCAGTGCAACATTCTGCGGGTTTTCGGTGCAGGCCTCAGCGATCATTTCGATGCTGTCGTGAATGCGGACGGAGCCTGCGACAACAAGCTTGGTGCGGGCAGCGAGACGACGCTCCAGTTTGCGACGCTCCTCATTCACATACGCCTTATGCCGATCAACTTGTTGGGTGTACAAGTCGTTCAGGGTGGCTGTTCCCTTCTGGCACATCCAGTTGCGGAAGCTCAGCTCCAGTTGCACCATCGAAGCGTTGCAGAACCGCTCAAACATTTGCTTGAACGTACCGGTCGTGAAGCCCACCACGATTTCGTCTTGGATATCAACACACATCCAGCCTTCGTTTTGTTTGTGCCCAACGTACATGACGTCCGAGAACTTGCCGATCGTTTCAAACTTCCACTCGTCGAACTCACGGTAGTCTGTAGGGAACTTGACGCCAGCCATCGGCGTATCAGTCTGCATCAACCAGCGTACCTGACTGCTATTGTTCAGCTGGTTGTACAAACAAACCCGGGACATACCCTCGATTGAAACCAGATCGTCGGCAACGAGGACCTTGTTGAGAATTCCAAATTCCATTTCATGCGCTTTCACGGTGGCTTTGGCCTTGCGCTCCCACATGCCTTCGATGTCCTTCTGGTAGCCGAAGGCAATGAGTGCATCTGACAGGGTTTCTACCGCCGCGATCTTCGCAGTTGAATTGCTCATGTTCGTTTTCCTAACCTATTTGCGTAACCACTATTGATCACGCTGCTGTTCGATCAGCTAGATCATTATATCACGACTGTCATCAGTAGTACAAGCCGTTTAGCGGTGACGCTCATAGATCAGGTTGTCTGTGCGGTGCTCAGAACGACAAAGCCCGACGCAATGGCCGGGCTCAGTGTCACAGGTGGTCGAGTTCGCTCTGGATGTCGCGCTTCGCGATTGCTCGTTCCATTTGATGGCAGATGCGCTTGGTTACTTTGCCGGGGTTGTGCCCATTGTAAGGGCGACGACTCCAGTATTCATACCCAGGACCTTTGCTGCCTTTCTTTGTACGTGCCATGATGTTTCTCCGATATGCGGGATAATCGCATTCGGAAGTCGAGTTGATACACAGGCATTTTCATTTCGGCAAGTCACCCTTCTGTACGGCTTTGGGGTTGTAGATTGCGGCGTTCATCACTTCAACCTCAAGGCTGCCACGAAGCTCAACGTCAAACGAGTTGGTCGCGCTACCCTTTGGACCGCCGGGACCGCGAGGGCCGTAGGGACCAGGACCATCGTTGTTCTTCGGACCGTCACGACGATACGCGCTCGCTTTGTACGGCAGATCGTATCCTGGTGGGCGCACGTATTCATCATGCGGGATGTGCGTGCCGTCTTCGTCGAGATAACCCCAAGCGCTTTCCTTCGCTTTGCGTGGATGCCAGATCAGAGTCCAGACACCACCTTCGGACATATTGACCAGACGGTGATACTTCTCTTGCGCAATCTGGAACACCTTGAACGGCGTGTGGTGTATGGCACGCACGTCGAATACTTTCTGGTCGCTGCCCGGAGCAAGCTCAGTGAAGTCCTGAACCTGATCTTCGACGTACCAGCCCTTGAGCACGACAGATTTGAAGGCGTACGGGTGATTGTGCGGAATGCGCTCGGCGTCAGCACGTTTGATGTGTTGCAGACGCACACAGATCGGCAGATTCCACGCAGGCGGAATAATGTACCAGCGATCCATGTAAGTGCCGATCTGGCGGTTCGTGTGGTGGTTAATCCACCGTTTGAATACTTTGATCATCGTCGGTTTCCTTTGGTGCTGCTTTGACATACGCGATGTAGCCTTGCCCTGGGAGCTGGCGTGCGATGTCATCTGAGGGTTTGTATACCTGGATAATGAAATCCTCACCTGCTGCAACCAACTCGTCAAGACGCTTGAGTTCTGCGTCGCCCATGATTGCGAAAGGCAGGTGGTGTTCAAGTTGCAGCATGTGTGGCATAGGTCACCCCACGTATTGCGGCTTACCGCAGTTGCAAGGCTTCGGAGAAACCTTCTTCTTGATTTCGGTGAACAGGGCGTTCTCACTCGCGATGGAGAAGTAAGCCTCGCTGTTCGTGCCGTTCTTGGCTTGATAGCGCTTCTGCACCAGCTTGCCGTCAAACATATTCTCGTAGGGGAATGGCTTGCTGTGCAGCTTCTCCCACTTGCCGATGTCGAACGCCTGCTGGGTGATTTGCTCGATCTGGTGCTGCGCGACCTTCTGCTGGAGATTCACACGCGTGGCTTTCAGCAGCATGCCGTTGTCCGCGACGATCATCATGGCAGTCATTTCGATCTTGCTATTGATGATGGTGAACGTCACGTCACGCTGGGTTTCACGGCGCAGTGCAGGCACAGCGAACCACGTGTCGCCCTTGAAGTCGAAGCCCTCGATGTCCGGGCAGTTCCAACTCCGCATGAAACAGTACATCACCGAGTTGTATTCGAGCGCACTCGGATTGTTGTCAGGGTGGACGTAGATCATCACTTCACCTCGAATGGTAGAAAGATTGGCTTGCGTCCTGCGCCCAGAAAGAGAGCGCACGGCGTGATTGTGTAGGCGTAGTGCTCGATGCACTTGTTGCGCATGATGTCTGTTGCCTGAAGTGCAACATACTCACGCTGACCGTTGACCATGCGGAATCCATTGAACACGCCTTTGGTCATATCCATAAGCGCTTCACGGTTGAGCCGCAGATGCGTTATCGACGTGGCGAAACTGATGTCAGTCTCACCGTCGGCCGTGGAGAACACGGTGACATTCATCTTGTCCTGAAAGCCGCCGATTTGAATTCGTACCTCGACGACACCTTCTGGACCGAGAAGACGGTAGCGGTGGTCGGGCGATGCAGCAGAAACGAGTTCATGCACGCGCACTGGTTGTCCAGATTCGCGCAGAACCCAAGTGAACCCACTGACACTGTGATAGCTCAGCGGTGGAGGACGCAGCGACCCAACCTTGATTGGTTGAGCCTTGTTCGGATCAAATGGCATGGCGATTACTCGAAGGTCAACCCCGATTTGTTGAGGTCAGGTTTCTTCAGGTACTTCTTCACGCGCTCAGTCGTGTCACGGGCTGCACGTTCACCTGGAGCTTTCAGGTCTGCGTTCAGGGTCTTGATTTCAGACTTGAGGTCCTTGATCTTGGCTTTCAGTGCGTCGGCTTCCATCTTAGCCAACTGACGAACTTTCCGGTCGAGGATGATCACAGCGTCTTCAACCGGGATGCTCAGGATCTTCGCGAGCGTCTTGTCCGGGTCAGTGCTGGTGAGCACCTTCGGCAAGGCTTTGAGGATCTTGTCCATGTTCTCGACAGCGAACAGGTACACCTCGTTGACGTGCAGGTCGCGCTCAGCCTTGACGATCAGGGACTTGATCAGTTTGATTTCAAGGGCAATGCGGTACTTGATCCACTGTTCGAAGAACGTGACGTAGCTCAGGTACTTGAACTTGTTCTGCTCGCCGTCTTTACGGATGGTGATACCGAGACGATAGCCGACGCTGTTGGTTACCTGTGCTTCGACCTTCTCGACCAGATCAGCGAACGCATCTTCACCGACGTTGCGAGCCACTTCAACAACGAAGATCGCACCGTACGGGCCGGAGCCTTTGGTCTTCTTGCCTTGCTGCGAGAACACCTTCTTGACACCGTTGAACGTGCTCAGCTTCGCCAGGGTTTTGTCGATGGTGCCCTTACTCGCCAGACCGGCAGGTACGAACGACCGGATGTTGATCTTGCGGGTCTTGAAGTCAACACCCATCAGCGGGGCATAGGTAATGCTGCCTTTGCCGGTTGCCATCATGTTCAGATATTCGGCGTCGCTGGTGATGTTCTCACAACCGTACGGGTGGTGAATCGCCATGTGCTTCGCGAGCATCTTCGCAGTGACAGCTTTGCCCTTGAGCATGGCGATCACGATCTTGGCAACGTCGGTGAACTTAAAGCTCGGGTTACCAGCACGAACGCCGTAGGCCGGAGCCGGGACGTTACCGTTGAACAACACGTACGGCAGCAGCGCTGGCAGGTACAGCGGGATCACGTCATCGCCAGAGAAGTTCGGCACCTTCGGCACGACCGACAGGTACTTGCTGTCGAGCATGAACAGATGCGCAAACTTCGACATCTTGGCTTCGGTGTATCGCTGTGCAGCAGCCGGGTTGATCGGCGTGCCCCAGTTACCTTGACCATCGACCACAGGCGGCATCGTGTTGGCAATCGTGACCATCGCACCATAAGCAGCACCGTCACCGTGAGGGTGAAACTTACCGATGGTGTCACCGACAGTACGCGCCGCTTTCTTGTAGCCCTTGTCCGGGGTCAGACCCAGTTCAGACAACGACCAGAGCAGCGCACGGTGAACAGGCTTGCACCCGTCACGGAAGTCAGGGACTGCCCGGTCTTCAACGACGTAGCTGCCGTAGATGCGCAGACATTCTTCGGTGTATTCCTGGAGGCCGATGTCTTCGATTGTGTCTTCGCGCTGACCGAGCATCGGGTACAGCGACTTGCTGTCCTTGGCAATCGTTCTGTCGCGGTTCTTTTCTTTCACTTTGCCAGCTTTCTTGCTGACCTTCTTCTTGGCGGCCATTAGTCCTCCAGCCCTAGCAAACGACGGCGGTACACGGCATCTTCTGCAACAACGCCGCGGAACCAGGCAGCCTGTTCTGCGTTCTCGAATGGGTTGAGACGAATCAGTTTGCGCTTGTCTGGATCGAAGGCGATTGGTTCGAGGTACGTTTCATCAACTTCACCCCAACCTTTGATTCGAATAATCTCTTTGTCTTTTACAGCCTTCGGAGCTTTGGCGCGACACTCGTTGAATGTCATGCCACCGTAGAGTTCGCCTTGGTGCAGCACAGCATACAGCGGTGCACGAACACACCAGACGCGACCCTCTTTGAACATATCTGGCAGCAAGCGGTAGATCGCTGCGAGGAACAGTACGGCGATGTGTCCACCGTCAGGGTCCGGGTCGACGAGGAAGATGATGTTCGCAACACGCAGGTTCGCAGTCGAGAGAATCGGGTTCTCGGACTTCGGATCCAGAGTCTTGATGTCAGCACCAAGGCCAATCAGCATGTTCTGGACTTCTTCGTGACCCAGCACTTTGGCCAACGTGGCTTTCAGGCTGTTCAGCGGCTTACCACCCGCGCACATCACTTCTTGGTACGTCGCGTCACGGGCGTCGATTGCTGGACCTGCCGCAGAGTCACCTTCCACGATGAACATTTCGCGCTCATGTGGTTTGCAGTTAGGTGCGACTGCCAGAGACGATGGCAGGGCAGAACCCTTCGTGGTCTTCTTCACGTCAGCCATGGACTTGACGACTGCAGCCAGATCTTCACGGCCTTTGGTCATTACCAGAGCGCGCTTGATGATCGTGTTTGCAACCTTCTTGTTGTTCTTGAAGTATTCCTCCATCACGGGGAACAGTTCGTCATAGACCAACTTGTCAACACGGCTGGCGAGCTTGTCTTTCACCTGGGACGTGTACTGCGCACCGTGCATACGATAGTCGAACATGCCGGTGAGGCCGATCAACAGGTCGTTCTGCGAGAAGCCTGTGCTTTTCTTCTTGCCCTTTGGGGCAGGCAGGTACGGCTTGATTGCAGACATCAAGGCAGACGCGAAGCCGTTGACGTGCCAGCCGCCATCGACAGTCGGGCTGGTGTTCACGAACGTCAGGAAGTTCTCGGCGTCCGGGTGCTCTGCCCACACAACGGTCAGGCTGATGTGCTCCGACTTGTGAGTAAGTGGCTTGCCGAGCATACCCAGTTCGCGGTCTTCGCACATGGCGCGAGGAACCCACGACAGGTCCTTCTTGTTGATGAACACGTAGTCTTTGCGCTTGCCCTTCTTGATCAGGGAGAAACGAATCTCCAGACCAGGGTTCAGGTTCGCCATGTTCTTCAACCACTTGGCGATTGGCTTCGCTTGTGGGATCGCGTGAACATAATCCTTCGGCAGCTTCTGCCCGCGCATCACGGACTCAGACACGATGGTCTGGTCGAGCTTGCCGCAGATGATCGTACCGTACTTCGATTGCTTCATGGTGAGCAGGGACATCACGTCCTTGTCCACAGCTTTGACCTTGATCGGGTCTTTGCCTTCGGTGGTGATCTTGCCTTTCGCGAACGATTGGAAAGCGCACCGACCGTTGTACATGGACCAGACGCGGAGTTCTTCACACACAGCGTTAACGGCAGCGACCCCGATACCGTGAGTACCGGCCGAGGTCTTGTACGCTTCGTTGTTGAACTTGCCACCGGCGTGCGCTCGGGTGAACGCTGCGGTCATGATCGTTTCTTTGCTGCCATCTTCGAGCTTTTTGTAGTCGGTCGGAATACCGCCGGCGGCGTCAGCCACGATGTGACGGTCATTGTCATAGTCGAGGATCACCTCGATCAACTTGTTCCGACCTGCAACGGCTTCGTCGTAACTGTTGTCAACTTCTTCCTTGACGACGCGGTATGCCATGTCATGGCCGAGCGATCCGAGATAGACGGTTGGGTTCAGTCGGATACCCTGCAAACCTTCCGCAATAATGAACCCGTCTTGACTCGCTGACTTCTTGCGTTTCTTTGTGCCAACCTCGGCTTCATCAACCGGAGATTTCTTGGCCTTCTTCGCCATGTTCGTATTCCGTTGGTTGTGTTCGTATGAATGCTGTTTACAGTATCACGTTCGACCAGGTAACCGATGGTCAAGCTGTGGTGCTACAGCGGTGAATGGTAGCCAGCCCAGACATTGAAAGCGGACGTTCTCCCGTCCCCAGCGATCTTTGAAGTCGCCGTCTGCCATGTAATGTGCTGGCTCTATATTACCATGCGTCGTGCAGACGATGATCCAGATCTTATGGTCGAGCGGTGCTGATTCCATTGGGCGGAATTGCAGAGCGTCTTCGATGTTCGGATATCGGTCGAGAATTGCGCGTAACCGTTCTTCACTGGTCATGTTGCCTCCGAACGAACAAAGCCCTCGCAGTGGAGGGCTTGTCGATTACAGGTAGTCTTGGATCACGTCACCCAAGAACTGACCGGGCTTGAGAACAACGTGCGTGCAGCCAACTTGCTGAGCGCATTCGCCGATAAACTTCTCCCAGTTCTGATCCATCAGATCGAGGAAAGGTTGCGGGCTGCCACGCTCACGGTAGCGCTTCATGTAGTCTTCTTTCTGATCAACAGTCGGATAGACCAGATGGAACGGGATGCCGCGTTCTTCCAGTTCGTCGCGCACCACGTTGTGACTCGACACCAGCAGCACGTCAACGTTTGGACGGGTTTCCTGGATATGCATCAGGTAGTTGTCAGGGAACTCGGACTTGTCGAAGGTGCTGCTGTCACTGTCTGCGACAACGAGGCCGTCAGCTTTTCGGAAGACAGTGGATTTGCCGACGCCAGGGAAGCCACTGAACACATTGTTGTAGCCACCGTCTGCTGCGATAGCGACCCGACGGATCTTGCGTGAGCCAGCCGTAGCGCTAGCCGTAGCTTCGTCATCTTCATCTTCTTCCTCGTCATCGTCCGATTCATCACCGGCATCATCGCCGTCTTCACCGTCGTCTTCTTCGGAATCGGCATCGTCATCAGCGTCTTCATCTTCGTCGCCGACATCACCGCCATCTTCGTCCGAGTCCTTGGTCTTCTTGTTGTCAGGCTTCTGCTTGACCTTGTTCTTTTCGAGCTCCAGTTCCTCTGCGCGGCGCTGCTTCTCGATGTTCGCCAGTTCTTCGTCAGAAGGCAGGAGTTGCGGCACCGAGCCGTGACCGCCATCCCCGTACATATTGACGTTGGCTTCGGACTTGAGTGGGAAACTGATCTTCGTCATGGTTGAACCTCTATTGGGAGGCGTGCGATGATATTGTCACGCGCCGCGTCAGTGTATGGAGTTTCTTTGAGCATCGCCTTGAGCTTCTTGTCGAGTCCCGGCTTGAAGCAAATACCGAGTAGCGGGCACTCCTCATAGAAGTTGATTTCGCTCTCGTACTGGGCAAGGCAACTGCATGGTTTGTTGGCAATAGCGTGCTTGACGTCACGGGTTGCGAACGACTTGACGCCACTGCGGTACTTCCGCTTTTCATCCTTGAGAACTTTTCTGACCTTCTCACGCCAGCGGTCAGTCCATGGCTCACTGTATTCGAAGAACTGGAACGGGTTGTCGCGACTCAGGTAGAGCAGCGAGAATCCCATAATCTCCATGCCGTATCGTTTCTCCAGCACGTAGCAGTACGACGGGATTTGTTTCAAGTGAGCCTTGAACGGCAGGGCATCCTTACCCTTCTTCATGATCTTGTTCTTGGTGCAGGTCTTGTAGTCGGCAACCCACCAGCCACCACCGTCGAGTTTGACGATTGCGTCGATGTGCCCTTTCAAGCCCTTGTAGATGATTTCCTTTTCCACGTACTCCATTGGGTGCTTGCACTTCATGCACTTGTTGTTCGTGGTGTTCTTGCGGGTCAGCTTGCCTTTGCGCCAGCATTTCCCGTCTTCCCCAAACAAGTCCTGGGCATCATGCCGCTTTTGACAGGTTGGGTTCTTGCATTTCCAGTCACCCCAGATCTTTCCGGTCTGACCGATGTAATACTGAATGTTCTCATGCGCAGCGGTGCCGACGCTGGTGAAGTATCCACCAGATGCAGTCATCGTGCTTTCGTTGTAACCAAGATGCGCAGCTTTCGCAAAACGCAGCATGTGCAAGATGGGACAGGTCGGGAATGAAGATGGTCTGTACTCCGGCCCGCGCCCGTACTTCGTTGTAATGGCATCATCCATGGTCTTTTCATACAGCGTACCGAACAGCGAAGTCTTCACGCTCTTTACGCGGTTGTTGAAACCATACTTTACCGGGTTCAAGTCACCAAACATTGTCTTCGTTCCATACTGTAAACAAAGAGAAATTAGACGAATTCGGCTACGGTTATGGCAAAGAAACAGAAGCGCGATCCGGACATTGTTCAAGACGATCTAACGGTGGTAATGGAGGAACTGAGCAAGTACGGCGGCCGCGTCAAACAGATGGGTACAGCCGTTCATGTGCAGTGTCCGTTCCACGATGAAAACACACCATCATGCTCCGTGAACTTGAGTCGAGAGCAGGACGTTCCCATCGGTACGTTCTACTGCTTCGGTTGTCAAGAGAGCGGATCGTGGAACAAGTTTGCAGAAAAGACTGGACTGCAAACGGTCAAGAAGTGGCAAGCGTTTGAAAGCGATGCAAGTGGGCAAGCAGCGCGGTTCAGGAAGAAAGCCATCGAAATGATGGGCCAGAACAACCTGACGATTCAGCGACTATTTGACGAAGTGGGTAACGCAGTAATCCCTTGGCCTAAAACCCAGGAGTGGCGTTCGTACAGCGGGAAGTTGATTCATCGTGTTGGTGGTTACTGCTACAACGATGCGGGTCGTGGTGCGATGGACGGCAACCAGCGAGACGGTGAACTGATGTTGGTGCTTCCTGTTTACACTAACGGCCGCTATCGTGGAGGCGTGCGTGCCTTCTTCGAGAAGCAAAAGAACGGACTGTCGTACCTGACTACTGCTGGTGACTGGGTAAAGAGCTACGGGCTGCTAGGTTATGACTACATGCGCAAGCGTGACCTGTATGATGCCAAGGCCATCGTGCTTGTCGAAGGTCCGCGTGACTGGCTGCGCCTTGTGAAGAACAAGATCCCGTGCATGGCGATTCTTGGTTCCGGTATGTTTGACGACAAGAAGATGCAGTTGCTCATTGCACTCGGCATCAAGAAATTGTTTGTACTGCCGGATAACGACACCGCAGGTAAAGGCATGGCAATGCGAGTCAAGCGTCACAGTGAAGCTGCTGGCGTGCCGTGTGAATACCTCAAACTGCCGAAGCCACTGGACAAGAACGGGAAGGTGATCAAGATCGACCCGGACAATTGTGATCAGAAGATCATTGATCAGGTGAAGAAAATTGTCTTCAAGGTGAAGTGATGCAGATCGAACTGAAAGGAATGGAGCGTCTGCACATTGGTTCGCGGACGCCAGCAGAGATACGTCGCAACTACCACAACTATCTGCTTGAGGATATGAGCGAACTGTTTTGGGAATATCGCCTGAAGGTCACTGACGCAGACTACGACGAAATACGGACAAGGGTTGACTACCTGGAACACAACTACCACCGAATATTGGGCAGGGTATTCGGCATCATGTTCAACACCAAGAATGACAGGCTAGATATGTTTCTCTATCCAATTAACGGGAGCTAAGTGCTCCCTTTCTTTTGGTCTTTTTCTGCAAACTTTCACCGATGACAGACCTGAAAAAGGGAGAGCATATTACGTGCTCTCCCTTTCTTTTGGCTTGCAGACAGCTTAGACCGCGATGGTCTTCTTGGCCGCGCCCTTGGCAGGCTTGGTCTTTTCGCTTTCTGGCTTGGTTTCTTCTTCCAGGCGCATTTCTTCAACCTGAGTCGAAGCCCAGGCTTTCAGATCGGCGTTCTTCGCGTGGTTCGCGATGTACTCGAAGTCAGCCAGTACCAGGATGTGGGACTTGCCGTCTACTTCGCTGATCAGGTCGGCGCCGTCTTCGTCGCTGCCGGAGCGCACAACGATGTTGTTGACGAACGGGTTGGAGTATTCCAGGCCCATTTTCGAAGCCAGGTCAGCAGCGTCGATGTGACCGTCGTTGTAGCCCAGCTCTGGGTCTTCGCCTTCAACCAGCACTTCGTAAATCTTGGCGGTTTCGCTGCGGCCGCGCGGATCGTTGGTGATGAAGTCTTCGCCTTCGTCGTTGTCGATCAGCAGGATTGCTTGCTTGGCCACCAGACGGCGGAAGTCGCTGTTACGCAGGATCGAAGGACGCTCGGCGAAGTTCGACAGGTCGATCGGGCAGAAGGTCATCGGCATGGTGATGACTTTGCGTTCGCCAGCGCTGTCGGTGATGTTGAAGTTCAGGTTGCCTTCGGCGCGGTTCAGGCAGAACAGGCGCGATTCATCTTTCAGCTTCTCGGCTTGGGAGACGGTAAGCAGGGTAAATTCTTTCTTAGCCACGATGGTGTTTCCTCGCTTCGGTGATTGAACGTGTCACGATTTCCAACTCCTTCGGCGCCCATCTGAACAACAGGTGAATGGCGAAGCGGTCGTAGTCTGGCACGATCTTGCTGGCGTACTCTCGGTCGAGCACGAACGGTAACATCCAGACCTCAAGGTCAAGGTGTTTGATTTTGAAGATTTTGGAGCGGAAGGATTTCTTTAGCAACTGCTTTGCGTCACCCGGCAATCGCCGCATGAAACTGCTATTGAGACCATTCTCTGGGACTTCCTTGTTTCGTACATGCTGTACAATCTGGTTGAGCGCCAGCACAGCACTTACCCGATTCACTGCGCGCTTCCGGATCGACGCAACCTCTCGTTGGTTCTTGCCGGGGAACTTGTAGATCACCAGCTCGGCGTCACTCAAGGTTTTGTCGTTCGACGCGAATGTCGTATCTAAACCCAAACAGTTGCATACCGTTTGTTCGTTATACATCTTGCAGTTGGTGATACGACATTTGGTGCGGAACTGATAGGCTTCTTCTAACGGACATTGTTTCAACGGAATCAACTGCTGCTTCATACACACCTCCTGCGAAGACCTAAATCTCCTTAGTGGGTATTAACAGTTTCCTGCAATCACGCCGCACACTTTTTGGCTTTTGTCTTCCGCTTCTTCTTTGGAGCTCGGCGAAGTGTAGGCAGAGGTTCGGCCAAGCAACGGAGTTCTGGTGCGCTGTCCAGAATCTTGAGCAGTTTGGCTTCCTTATCTCGCGACGTGATGAACGAGAATGGCTTGATGCCAAGTATCTTGCAAGCACGGTAGATACCAAGCAGGCACGCATCCAGTTGGTGGATCTGGATGTGCGGTCTGGTCTTGTCGCGACGCAGTTCCTTGTGATCCTCGTACATTTCCTTGAGGTCGCCGTTGCGGTTGAACTCGTTCTTCCACACACCAGCAGTCACGAAGTCCGCATCTGGAATCTCGGCGTCTGTACTCATGCCAGCCATGCGGCCCAACATGCAGTTCACGGATTCGATTGTAGGGCCTTTGCCGCCCCGTGCTTGAAAGCGCTCAGCCACGAACGCATCAAACTTGCCGTTGCTGAACAGCGGTTGCACATACTCCTCGAAAATAAGGAGTGAGGCGCGCATGGTCTTCATATCTTTGAGGAGACGGCGCTTGTCCAGCATCGCAGTGCCTTCGCACTTGAAACGAAACACACCGTCAACGTAACTGATCAACATGATGGCGACCGCGAAGTTCGCAGTGCCTGGATCCATTGTAAGTATTCGTAGTTGCATAGCACTACTCCTTTAATATGCAATCGAAATAAGCATATCAAGGTTCGATGTTACGGCAGTAATTTACCTTCATACTGGGAGAGATAATCATGGCACTCAAACGCGGTGGCAATACGATTCAACGGCGGCATGCCCGCAACTTCACGCAAGAGTCGGCCCAGAAACGTCTGGACGAAGCAGTAGAGCCGTTCAACCAACAGGTGATGAACAGCCTGTACGTGGACTCTGTGGAGATTGACTACTACCACATTCAGACCAAGGTAGGCATTCCCTGCACTTGCGAGAAGACGGCGGTGGAACCTGTAATGCTCGACGAGCAGGACAGCAACATCGCACCAGTGATCCCCACGAAAGACAGCACCACGAAAGGTGGCAAGGTGCGCTTTCAGGAGACAGACATCTTCGGTGAGAGTCTTGCCGAGAAGATTTACAACGACGACAACGATCATGTGTTGGATGTCAGCGGTGACAAGGCGCACATCTTCCATGAGATTGAAGAACCAGCTGACGGTGACTCTGCATACGGTGATGGGTTTCTCGGCGGTGGTGGTATCGACTGCGGCATCTGCTATCGCACGGGCTTTCAACCCCCGTACAAGGCATACGGCAAGCAGCGCTACCTGTTCACCAACTATGACATCGAAGAAAGCAATGGCTTCCGTGTCAACACGCAGAAGGCGCCGCACACCATTGAGAAGCACGATCCGAAAGTTCCTGGGTTCGTGAAGTTCAGGACTACCGTGCCAAAGTATTTCAAGACGGTAACCGTGAGCGTGCGTGACAACCTCGTGTATCTGGTTGAGGACCATCTGCTGCGCACCGACGGCGAACGCATGACAACCTCCGACTTCCGTGATCGCGCTGGTCGTGAGGTTGAGTTCATCATCCAAGCCAATTGCTTCACTCACGTCGTAATTGAGTTTGATCTGGACATTCCGAAGCTGCGTGCGAACATGAGTCCTGAACAGGCTGCACTGGACTATGAACGTCTGGTGACTATCGGTGACATCACGATGATCCTGCCGCCTACTCTTTCCGAGATTGAGCCGGGTGACATCATCATTATGAAGTCGCGTAACCTCGCGCTCAAGGTGCGAGACAAAGACAAGAATGCTACGGCAGACAAACGCCGCTTGGAATGGAGCGTGTCTACCCGTGTGCTGCAACCCACAGAAACTCTGCGCAATATCGCGAACGGTTTCAAACTGTACTAGGAGAAGTAAATGAACCAGCGTGACATCAAGATCCTGAACAACGTCATGATCATGGCAGTTGCTCGCGGTAAAAGCCCGAGCGCCAAGAAGCGCAGTCAGATGTTGCGCATGATCATGCCGCACCTGAGTCGTGAATCCGGTGATGCACTCGCCGATGCAATCAGCAAAGGTAACTCGCACCAGTTCACCCAGGTCTGGAACAAAGTGCGTGATGAAATCGCGGGCAAGATCGGACATCATCGCAGTCACGCCTCGGTCGACGGCGAGAAGCCAGACGCTACCTGGATCTACAATCTGCATGAGAATTTCGGCCGGTGGTTGGCAGGTGAGCCGCTGATTTAAGCTGTTTTCGGTGGTCGTCCTGTACTACTGATCGCAGTGCCACTCGACACGCGAAGCCTACACTCCGTTTTGAGTGTAGGTTTTGTCGTATCTGAGGCCCTAGTTAATCTTGAAGCGGAGGTCATGCGTGGCTGCAGCCAATATGCGAATCTCCAAAGTCGCCGCTGAACCTGCACTCCAGAAAACGGGCCGTTTCTATATGCGGAGAATCGCTGCGCGTGCGTGTAGTATCGTTTCTCGCAAAAGTTGCATCGTGACAGCGTGTCAGAAACATGATTCAAACGAGCGTTTGAAAATATATTTGTGCGATTGATCAAATTTTGTACAGCGTTTTTCGAGCCTGAATTTTGAGTTTTGCGCATTAGGTGATTCTGGAAATACCAAAAGCCATGGCTTTATATACCCAAATCCGCAAGTCGCCTGTTTTGACGACTGATGACAGTAATTGCGTTTCGCAACTTTCGTGCATTGAACGATTCTGGAAATACCAAAAGCAGTGTCTATGAAGCGTTTCTCCGTTTTGCGTTTTTCGCAGGTAGTCGTGAAAAGTTCGACGCAAGACGATCAGACAAGTAGGGGTGCAGTGCGCGAAAAATCGACGTGTCTCCGCATATATCCAGAAACTCCAGACGTATACGGAGCGATTCTGGGTGCCATGTTTTTCTGGACCTAGTGCCACCTCTGGAAGCTAGACAGGGCGCGACCTCCAGCGATGTTGTTCATTTTTTGAACGATCTGATCAAAAAACAGGCAAAAGTGTCGAAAATCACGAAAATGGATACTGTCAACACTCACGAAGTTACTTCGCATCTTCGCTACTACGTCCTCTGTCCTTAAGTCGCTCGCTGACCAGATAATTCTCCACCTTCGGTTCTCCGAACCTTTTCAGAATTTTCCTCTCTGTAATTCGTTGGCCCGCCAGCAATACTGTCTCGAAAGAGACGACGTGGAAGGGATGCTTGAGAGAGCGAAGCGATAGAAGCCTCGCCGAAGGCGAAAGCGAGCGGCAAAGCCGCGACGCGAACTAGCATCCGACACGGCTTGTGTTCCTACGCTCCTGCTAGAGAATATCGGAAAGTAAGTCTCTACTTCCCAATGTCCTCTGACAGCCTTTTTCAAAAGCCCGAACTATGGTCCCTGATTTTGCGGAGCAAACAGGCGAGCCCATAAGAGCGAAGCGTTCTCTAGGGTAGAAACGAGGATGAACAGGAGAGGATGCTTTTTACCAGGTGCTGAGGAAGCTGGTATCCGTGTCACGTTCTTTGGCAGTCGCTTACGCTCCTGCTTGAGCTTCGCTCAATGGTTCTTCTCTGGCCTTCGGCTAGGTTCGCTCCGCTCACGGATCTTTGGAAACCGTTTCATGGATTTGGTTCACTCGACCCTTCGGGTCAGGGGTTAAAAAGCACTGTTGCGCGCGCCGGCGGTTTCGCGGATACTGTGAAAAGTTTGTATAATAATCGCTGGGGCACTTTCACACATGAGCATCTATATCAAGGTCACAGACCGCGCCATGGTCGATGCTATATCGAGCAAGCGGGGACCCGTCAACGCTGTAACGAATAAAACCCTACTCGCCATGTGCCCTATCGCACATTCGATCCATTTTCATGGCGGCGAGCCAGTTGGGTTGTTGGTCGACATGGCTGCAGAAGCCGAGAGTTGCGCGCTCACTCACACTGAAAAGTTTGGTGGCCTGCGCCTCGTTGATCCACACATCGTTCGCTTCGGTAAGAGCTACGGCTTGTTTGAACCGAACCGCCGGACGACACTCGGCAAGGATCTTGCTGATCACCTGGATGCCTTGAAACAGGGCATTGCGGTTTCAGCATACGCGCTCGACCTCATTGGTCCGCGCATTCGTTCGAAACTCTCACTGGATGAATTCGGGTTCGACTACAAAGCGAACGCCCGTGTTCATTTCGTCAACGGTGCTGTGTATGTTGCGCTCACTGGTGTCAGCATTGAACGTCGAGCCTACGACACTGGCACTGGCGTCGAACTGATCTGCCGTGATGAATACCGAACTGCGGTGAAGATCGCACAGGTGCACAGCGCTGATCTGATGTTCGCAGATGACGACACACTGGTTATCCGCGCACAGAAAGCGCTCGATCCATTCCTACCACTGCCGTACAAGATCATTAACCAACTGATGACTGACATCTACCAACGGGTGATCACCGAACCCAAAGATGTTGGCTATTACATTCCGCATATCCTGCTCGAACGCGAACTGGTGTACATCTATGCCAGCCTTGTCGCGATCATGCACGCCTTCTACGGTATCGAAGCATGAACGAAGTCCTGATGATCATGGGTTTGTGCGGCGCAGCAACTTGCGTCAGCACCGCGTGGCGTTACCTGACGGTCGATACCTACATCAACACGGCGCAAGCTGCGGTCGATGCGAGTCGTTGCATGATGATTCTCGACCAGATTGACAATCCTCCGCTTGACGTTGAAGCGGTTGACGGGGAACCTGAATTCGACCTGCCGTTCATTGACTTGAGCCGCACGCCGAACTGGTGGTACGAGATTTGGTTGTTCGACTTCATCGGCCGCCAGATCGTTGCTGAATACTCGGCTGCAGTTATGACAGTTCAGTGGCCTGATTTCGACGCCGCTGAATTCTAATATACTCACAACTCAATGGAGGTACGTCATGATCGTTCCAACCGTAATGAATGACAGCGTTGCAAATGAAATTCTCGGCGGCCTGGGCTGCAAGATCCACATCCTGCAACAAGGTGATGTCGGCGGTCACATGGACAATTGGGGTGAGTACATCACGCCGTTGTTCAAAATCTACAAGGCCGTGACTATCGCTGGTGATCGTCGCACTGCAATCTCCAAGCTGCAAGCCGAAATGGCTGCTGACAAGGCTGACAACGTGTCGGTGTTCTATCGCACGCAGACTGGTTCGGAAGCCGCAATCGAATCGCCAGACACAGGCCCAGAAACCTATTTCGAGATTGCCGTTGCGTTCAGCAGCGAAGCGAACGACGTAGCCGAACTCGCCAAGCAACCGAAGGCTGGTGACACCGGTGTTAGTTTCGGCGCTGTGCTCGAAGCCCTGGAAAACGGTTATCGTGCTGCGCGTGAAGGTTGGAACGGCAAGGGTATGTTCGTCTATCTCGTTCCAGGTTCCGAGTTCGAAGTCAACCGTGCTCCGTTGCTCGGCATCTTCGACGCTGGCCGCCAGATCGAATTCCGCCCGCACATTGATATGTTCACTGCCGACGGCCAAGTCGTTGTCTGGACTATCAGCCAGAGCGATGCACTCGCGAAAGACTGGGTCATCCTGCCACGTAAACTGGAGGCGTGATCATGGCACTTCCTGAAAACGTACTCGGTACTCTCGAACAGTCCGTGACCTTTCGCGGCGTCGCACTCACCGAAGACAACGCGGTGTTGGCTGTAGCTCGTTCGAAGTCTCTGCGCGAATTGCACGATGACCTGCTTGCCCTGATGCCGATGCCGGGCACTGAGCCCGAAGAAGAATCGCTGCGTCAGGTAACGATTCCCACGGTTGGCCTGACTGTCGATAACGTGGTGCGTATCTCGCACGTCGAACTGAACCTGTCCGACATCATGGACGATGAAGGCGTGGCGTTCGTCAATACCCTGCGCGTCGTGTTTACCCAGGCCGTTTTGTCGTAAGGCAGAATGCTAATTCATAGACTGTGAACGAGCTTCACAAGGGAATGAAGAATGGAAGTCATCACTTCTAAAATCCTAGGCGTGAAAGAAAAGGTTCTCAACGAGCTGCGTTACATCCTCGTCAGCAAACCTCATTGGGAAACCACAGCGCTGACTCCTGCGAGTCTCGGCATTATTCGTGGCGAACTGATGAAGGAAGTTGGCAAGCGCCAACCCGGTGATGCGGTTGTCTGGATCGCAGGCAAGAGCGTTGCTGCTGAACTCGATGAAGCCTTTCGTGAAAGTCGTGGAGAGTGGACACACCCTGTCGTAAGTTTCTACGATCACGCCACTGAGCTTGCCCTGCGCGACACCGGTTACCTCGGCATGCTCTGTGGTTATGATGTGATCGCCGATGATACAGGGTTCATCTTCCCCGATATGTTCATGTGCGTCCTGATACGCGATGATGTGCTGGTGAGTGCAGTCGGTCGTTTCATCACTCCGTATAACGACGGCCTCAACAACGTCGTTGTTCATCCCACGACTTTTGCTGCAGGGCAAGCAAGCCTGAAAGAATTGATGGACCAGCCAGACCCAATGATCGAAGACAACTTCGACATCTGTTCCGTCAGTGCCGAAGAATCCGTGGCTCGCGCAATAGGCCTCATGACTGCAAAGAACCCGCAGTTCATGGCACTGGTTGAGTTCAAACTCACTCTGGACTTTGGTAAGCGCGACCTGTACGAACTCGCAGGGCTCAAACTACCTGCGTACAGACTTGAAGCGGGTTTCCACGACCTGGACTTCGACCAAGAGCAGCTTGATGCTCGCGCAGCCCTCGTTTCCAGCAAGCTGTCGCAGTTGGTGATTCGTCAGTTCAAGATGGATGGTTCTGTTGCACGTTACCTGGTACTGTCTGACCTCAGACCAGAAACTGTGAATATTCAACATAACGCCACCGGATGCGCTGTTGCACGTCGCACCGCGTCCTGGTTGTTCATGTCCATGACTGAACGCAAAGAGTTCCCTGGAGAGCTTTAGGTACTTTCGTCGGTTTCCGCGAAGCTCGCTCGGGAATACAGGTGCTGCCCCTTAGATAAGGGTACGTTAGCCGGTCAGTGCGCGGGTTCATCAGCCGCCACACTGCCTCGCGGATGATGCTGTTACGGTTCAGTGTCAGCCTGTCTTGACTTCTCGGTGGAATAGTAACCGAGCCCATTCAAGGAGTTCGATATGTTGTCAATGGCATTGCTCGTTCTGAGTTTGTCTGTGCAAGTATCGGCCGCCGACCAGATCGTAGACAAGGTGCATTACGCCACTGAGTCCGAGAAGGTCATCTTACGGAATTGGGTGCCTCCTGCAAATCGGGAGTACGCACCGACAAACACCATCAAGCTGGAATTCTTGGTGAGTGATGCAACCGCCCTGAGAAGCGAATTGCCCGTGAGGATCGGTCGGGTAGAGCGAATGTGAAGCTCGGGTGTCCTGTTGTTCCAGCAGCAGAGATTTCCCGCCAAGAAACCACAGAGATAGAAAGCCCTTTGCGCATACAGAGGGCTTTCGCACAGTCGCACTGATGATCGGTTAATCCGTGAAACCCAATTGGGTATGCGACAGGTACTGACTTGATAGGTCGGCGCGCCTGATCCAGCGGTCCAAAGGATCGTCACCGAGGAAACTCCTGCTTCGGTTAATGGGTGAATTGCGGAGCATAGGCAGCGTGAGTATTGCGTTTGCGTGCCGTCGGGTTGTTTGCCTCGCCTTACGTACAAGATACTAGAGTGGTCGCCCATCAAGCGCATGGTTGCCTTCTGTAGACGGGATGCGGTTTTGAGCCTCTAACCCCGAAAGCAGTTGCTCACTCGGCTCTCTTGAAGTGAGAGCCGCAACCACTCCCACCTATTTGTGTAAAGAAGAAAAGAATGCCGACACACGCAGCCACGAGCCGACCGGATCAAGCCCTTCAGATGTGGGTAGTGAAAGTAGGAATTCCGCTAGCGAACCTAAACATCGAGTCTTACTAGCCCTTATAGGTGGGTTTCAATTTTCGCTTCACACTCGACTTCTTCCTGAGAATTTAAGAGAGAATCCAGAGTGAGGGCCTCTAACCAGCAGATAGAGAACGCGAACGCGATTTCGACTCGGCGGAAACGTCCTCCCGTATTGTCCTTCTGGTTCTGACGCGGTAACGAGTGTGAAGCACCTTTATTATCCCCGGCGTTTGTCGGGTGAATGCAGCGACTTGATAGACGACTCTTGGTCCCGGCAGATACGAGAGCGTTGATAAGGTGGTGCCGCCTGCACGGCTCGACAGACCTGGTCGCCCTACCTGGGTCTTCTCGACAGTCCACTTTCGGTCCCTATTTCCGAACACAGCCCGCCCGCTGCGTCCTGACCCTGGCAGACGATGGGATATAATCGTAGCAACCAGAGCGTTCCCCTTAACCATCACGAGCGACATGCGACATCCTCTGAGGGGCACCAAACCATTCTTGTCATTGCGGTTAATCGGAATAAACCGAAGCGCTGCCTGTGTACTCAATGTGGTGTGCGTGATCTGGTCGATTGGTCTACGTCACAGACCTCATGCGGAAGACCTGTCCTCTCGGTGGACAACCCTGCGCAGGGTATAGGCGGTTGATCGCCGTCAGGTTCGAATCCTGAATTCCGCTCCATACTCTCCAAGGATACCATTATGTTCAAGCTCGTCCCACGACTCAACCTCTGGGTTCGCGCTGTATGGTGTTCGTATCTCCTGTTTGGTTGCATCGCATATCTCACCGGCAACCTGAATGCGGATACGACATTCGCAGCACAGATGTTCCTGAGTATCATGCTGTGCGCCCCGGGATTCTGCAAACCATTACGACGTTGGCTATCAAAGCCGCGTTTAGAAGAACTTCGAATCACTGGCCGACTATTTACGGCGTGAGGCACTCATGGGTATCGGCATGTCAGTAATCCACAAAGTCATTGAAGATGTAATCACGGTCGCCACGTATCCAAAGGATGCGAGCACCGCGTTTCTGGAAAAGCAGATTGCTGACTGCGTTGTCGAACTGGTCAAGAAGCGCACCACGTATCGACACGCGACTGCCGTTGTTACCTTGAACCAAGCTGGCACGATCACAGTGAAGGTCGAACTGTTTGACTTCGTTGATGGGCCATCAGTTGCTCACGTCGAGTACAACAACTCGGTAGAGCGCCCACTCAAAGCCAGGAAACTGTGAATGTTTAAGACAATCGAGTTAGAAGTCTGGCATCAAGACAGTCCTGGTATCCGAGTTCGTGTTCGCCGTAACTGGTGGCAGCGATTGATTTACCCTCGTGGCTTTACTGGAGTCGGCGAGACGCATTTGGGAACGTAGCTCATATTGGCAGAGCAGTTTGCGCGCGTCGCATTCTGATGGAGGTTCGATTCCTCTTGTTCCCACCTTTCATAGGACGTTAGCTCAGTTGGTCAGAGCAGTGGCCTTTTAAGCCATTGGTCCTGGGTTCGAATCCCAGACGTCCTACCATTTAGACGCCGTAGCTCAGTTGGTTAGAGCACTAGCCTGTCACGCTAGGGGTCGAGGGTTCGAGTCCCTTCGGTGTCGCCATTTTGTGGGTCCGGTGTTGAGCAGCAAGCCTTCGTGCGTGAGACTGCTTAGCATTGACAGGGAAACTTGTACGGACCCTGCTCGTTCGGGTCGTTAGCTCAGTTGGTAGAGCAGTTGGCTTTTAACCAATTGGTCGCAGGTTCGAATCCTGCACGACCCACCAAATTCTATGTCAGCCGTTGGCACACGCCCTTAAGTGGAAGGTGCAAGTCGGGAGAAGTGCAGGCGAGACTTGCAGACATAGAACCATACACTGCCGGGAAATCTCGTTTGGTCACTTGCTTGACCGGCAGCGCTGTAATGCCGCTTCACCCTTTCACGGCTTGGTGGCAAAGCAGAAGATGTGCTAAGGGAGCCTTCGGGTTCCCTTTTCTATTTCAATAACCTGCGGGAATTACGAACATGACAGAAGTTAAAGTAGAACCGACTGACGAACAGATCATCGAACATGAACACAAGCGCTGTGCTTACTACACCATTGATCGCACTCGCGCAGTCGAATGGCCGCACACCATCAACGGCAACGAACAGGCTTTCATCGAACAGCTTGGCAAGTCCGAGGTTGCTTTCATCCGCAATTCTCACTGGGCAGACCTGATCGGCTCCAATGCCTTCATCAACTGCCTCGACCCAAATACCCGATACGATGAAGTGCTTGACGGTAGTGTCGGTACTGCCTGTGGTTGTAAGCTGGTGACTGACGCCTTCTGTGAACCAGTTGCCAAAGATCCAGCACCGCACACCATCTGGCTTATTCCACGACAAGTGTGATCGCGTTTCACTGATTGAGCGGCCTTCGGGTCGCTCTTTCCGTTTGTGTTGCCATAACCATCCTGTATCTTGTATGCCCAGTGCGATTGTATTGGCACCCGCATGGCACCCGTTATGGTAAAGGCTGGATGACCGTCCGTCTGAACGCTAAAAATTCTTTTGAACGCAGGGGAACTTCATCTTGTCTAATGGAGTAGAGGGTGAGAACTCTTACTCTCTTTCGTAACCTATCGAGGAATATGCCATGACTGCCAAAAAAGACGATACCAAAGCTGGCTCTACCGAAGGCGTGGAAAACAAGGACACCACCACCGTTGATCCGAAGACCACTTCGAAGATCGACGAGAAGGGCAATTCCACTCTGACCGACAAAGCTGATGACAAGTCGGACAAAGGCGAAGGCACCACCACCGCCAAGAAAGGCGATGAAGTGACCATCCACGTCGATACCACCAACGAAGCCGACAAGGATCCTTCCAAGGAAATCCCTCTGGCCCAACACACTGCCGGTACTGGCGGCGTGCAAGGTATCCAGGCTGGTTCTGCTGACCCGCGTGTTTCGAGCACCGGCAACATGGGCAGCGATCAACCGGTAAAGCCGAATGTCGAAGCTGGTTCGTCGAACGTACCGGAACGCAAAGACGTGCGCGATCTGCAACCGTCCAAAGTAAAGGCTGAAAAGAAAGAAGCCGAGAAGAAAGCTCCGGCCGACTACAGCCTGGAAGTCGATGGCGAAACCACCGACGAACTGACCCTGCGTGAAGCCGGTGACAAGGCTGTCGAGCACATGGTTCGTGGCAGCACCTCGCCGATCATCCACCGCAAAGGCAAGCGCTTCGTGACCTTCGCTGCCTCCGGTGCCCAAGACGGCAAGGGCCAGAAGCACATCGAACTGAAACCAGAAGACGGTTCGATCAGCGACGACGAAGCCGAAGTGCTGAACAGTTACAACCTGCGCGTGCTGACCGGCACCCTGTAACTCAGACCTTCCACCTGTAAGGAGGTAAGACTATGGGTACGCTAATCAGCTTGTTGATCTTGATCATCATCGGCGCTCTGATCCTTTACCTGGTGCGTATGCTCCCGTTGGATCCGAAGTTGATGCAGATCATTCAAGTGATCGTGATCGTGATCTTCATCCTCTACCTCCTGGGTATGTTGGGTGGTTATGCGCCGGCCCTGCGATTGGGCTAGAGCAGCAGCAATGGGAGCCCGAACGTGGGCTCCCTTTTTACAAGGTGGACCTATGAACCAGCAGCATGTTGACATTCGTATCGTATCGCATGGAGAGCGCGTAACGCAGGTAGTGCGCAGTGCTATCGCGGACGTTGCTCACAAGAACAACCTGAAAGTCACTATCGTGGAAACTCCGTTCGCGGAATATATCCAGGCAGAGAAGAAGTCTCTGGTAGTGATCGCCTACGATATTGCCAATGAGAACGTGCAGGCGAACAGCGATGTCGCCGCTCTGATCAAGGCAATCGAACTCGCCGACATGGAAGCTCCTGACGTTCAACTGGCTATCTTGGAAGATTCAGTAGATCCAGATATCATGGATGATTGGATGTCCAAGCTGTCTGACTACACTCAGTTGATGCCGTTCGATCCTGTGAAGCAGCCTGATATCCTGATCGGTGCTGTGCAGCAAGAAGGGATCTACGTTTCGCCGAAGCAGGACTGACATGAAACACCCAATTGAGCGGCCTCTGGTCGCTCTTTTGGTATCTGTAAACAAGCCCAAACAGGAGATACATCATGGCAAAGAAACTGGTGTTTGTTTGGTCTGACCCGAAGGTCCGGGTGAACATGAACAACGTTATGGTGCAGCGCAACTTCGCACCTGCAAATACTTCCCAGCTGGTTATGTTTCTGCAGCCGAAGTATCGTAACAAGGTAGACAACGAACTGCTGGTGTTGGGCGTCAATATTGACGCTAAGGGCGCAGGTGATGTTTCGCGCATGAAGGCGGAATGCCCAAGTCTTACCTACATCGCGGTAGATATTCAAGGCGTCAGCCAAGAGGAATATCACGAATGGTCTGAGCGTCTGCTGGCCGTATTCCCGGATCTGATGTTCTTCGATCCGCTGGTTGGCGGTAAAGTATTCGACAAGATGCGTGGAGAGCTCCATGCCTAACCATGCACTATCCGTGTTCAAGCAACTCCGCGAGAAAGCAGAGGAACGCGGCAAAGAGATAGGCACGTTCAATCAACGTGGCACCTCGTTCGAATCGCCGTACGCCAAGGTGCAGATCATCGACAAACGCATCGTGTATCAGGTACGTCTGCATACGCGCACAGGTGAAGAAGACCATCTTGGTGGGTTTGAGTTGAAAGACAAGGGACGCGCCAGTGCGCTGATTACCCTACTCGCCAGATGTCATAAATCGACGTGCAAGAAAGTCCAACGGGAGCCTTAGGGTTCCCGTTTTTATTTGGCCTAATTTTCCTCCAACTAAATGGATGGAGAATTGCCATGCTAGGTCTATTCGGAAACAAACCCGTGGTCAAGCGTACTCGCAGGAAAGCCGTATTCAAGAAGTACAAGCAGTACCACTACCAGTTCTACGGACGTCAATTGCTGGTGCAGGGTTACGAGCGTCAGGGACTCGACTATCTGGTGGAAGCAGGGTTCAAGCCCGAGGACATCCTAACAGAGGGTGAATTCGGTGATGCACTCAAGATCAGGTACAAGTACCGCAAGCGTATGCGAACCTACATGCCCGACATCTTCATTCGCGGTGAGAACATCATCGTGGAGGTGAAGTCTGTCGTGACCATGGGACTCAAGGGTCGCAAGAAGCGCGGCTGGTCGATGAACCAAGCGAAAGCGAGAGCGTGCCACGATCGTGGTTTCAAGTTCTGCATTCTGCTGATGACTGGTTCTGGTAAGCGCATCCCTCTGCCGAAGAACTGGGCATTTATGAAGAAAGAGGAGTGCCTGCGACGGATGCGTGAGGATCTGGGTGTGAGCATATAACTGTAAACCCTACGTATATACTCACATAGGTAGGGCATACCCATGGCACTTAAATCCAAGAGCAAGTTTCAGGATCTGCTGATCTACGCAGGTCTGATCGCCATCTGCATCGCAGTCGTTGTTGCCATCGGTTTTATGGTACGCTGGCTGAGTGCTGCATCGGTGCAGGATCGTGTCGTCTCTCCGCGTGCTGGCATCGAGTGCCTCGTCGTCTCTGCAAGTGATGGTGTCGGCGTGTCGTGCTACCAGATTCCTGGAGCAGGCAAATGAAAAGCAAAGCCGATCCGATCCCGAAGCATCCGATGCAGCGTCTGTGCAAAGACGAACACGGCACGTTGCGCTACAGTCAGAACAATGCTGTCGAAGCACTGTATCAGAAACTCCTGTCTATGGGTGTCGATCCATTTACCTTTCTCTCAACTGTACCAGAAGTCACAAAAGATGACGTGGCTCAGTTCTGGCAGTTGATCGGTCATTCGTGGCATGCCACGGGTAATCAACAGCACGTCACCGAAGAAATGCAGCAGACAGCTTTGCGCATCTACGAAACAGGTGAAGGCGAACTCGAAAGCCGCAATCGCTACCTCGAAAAGCGACACGCGAAGATGGTGAAGAAGCTGGCGCCGTTGTGCTCGCACGTCTTCGACATTGACATCGACGATCTGGAGCCGCGCTAATGAGAGACATCCTTATCTTCGAACAGCATGGGCATGTGGTGAAGCGCGTCTTCAAAGTTACCGTCGCCGAAATGTGCGACACTGGTGCACGCAGGTCAATTCAGCATCGCGAAGGGTTTCGCCACCACGAGATTCACCGCGCGTTTGCTCCAGGTAACAAGATCCGCAATTGTAACGACAAGATCTGGTACAAGGTGCATTTGTTTGACGACGACTTCGGTTGCGTCCAGACCATCTTCGTCGAGCAGATGAAAGAGGCTGGCAAGACACTGCCTGCGGAACCAGAAGACGGCAGCCAGATGCTTGTCTACAAGAATCTGCACCCAATCATTCGCATCGACGGGATGCCTGCCTTCTTCAAGGAAATTGGCTTCGACTACGGTAAGAAGAAGTATTCGCCAGAGTCTCCCGTAATGAAGCATGAACAGGAAAAGAACAATGGCGACAATCATTGAAGCCAACTCGATTGCATCCCTGTGGTGCAAGACGTATGGCAAGATCAAACGCGACGGTATCAAGATCAGCGGGATCCAAGAGATTCCAAACCTGATCATGGTGCTGCGTGACAACTTCGCAATGACCGGCAAGACCAACAAGTTCTTCGACAGTGAGTTCCGCAATGTCTACGGCGACGAGCGTATCGACTACGCCGCATCCGTGACGTTCGTGCAGCCCAAGAAGAACATGCTCGGTGTCTGGTCGTATGAGCAGAACGATCCGAAAGCGAAGTGGACGAACAGCTACTGGGGGCGCATGATCGCGTTCGGTGGTGAAGTCAACCAGATCGAAGCAGCCATCAAGAAGCTGAGCAACGGCAAGAACACCAAGATGATTTCCATTGCCGTGTACGACCCGACCAGTGACTCAAAGAAAGTCATGGGCGGTGTGCCGTGCTTGTCGTCAGTAGACATCAAGCCGCGCAACAAGGAGCTCGACGTTACCGCGTTCTTCCGCTCAATGCGTTTCGGCAAAGCGGGATATGCGGACATCAAAGCTCTGTGTGACCTTGGTACCTATATCGCAGAGCGCAGCGGTATGAAAATGGGTACGTTGACCTTGCATGCCACGTCAGCGCACAACTTCTACAGCGGTGAAGAAGCCCAACAGGGTAACGAACTGCTGTCGTACATGACCGCATACGCACGCAAGGAAAAGAAATGAGACTCGACACTCCGATTGAAACGTACAAGATTGGCCGCCACGAAGTTCTGGTGAAGCGTGACGACCTGATGGGTGACAACAAGACGCTGCCGCCATGGGCAAAGCTGCACGCCATCAAAGAAGTGCTCACCAAGATGGATCCGAACAAGCCGATCATTCACTTGAACGTCTTCGGTTCGTGGTCCGGTTGGGCGCTGTCGAAGCTCGCGAAGAAGCACGAAGTCCACATCGTGCATCCGATCACCAAGAAGATCAAAGAAGAATACCTGCACAACATCACCAAGAATGGTGGCGAGCTGATCCCCATTCGTCACAACATGATGCGCGTGCTATATGCGCAAGCGAAGAACATGGGTGACGAGCGTGGGTTCCAGATGCTGCCGTATGCGTTCGGTACTCCATGGTATCTGAACCCGATGGCCCGCCGCTTTCGTGAAACGTTTGCAGAACTCGGGCACATCGACAACCTGGTGATCAGTAGCGGTGCTGGCGTGACAGTCTCTGGACTTGCCAAGGCTTTCCTGTCGCTAAACCCAAAGGGTAAAGTATACACGATCTGTGTGTCCTCTGAGGGCGCGATCACCAAGACCATGACGCAGTGGAAGATCCCACTCGATAACGTCACCATCGTCCACTCGCCGTATGAATTCAGCGACGTGATGCCGAAGGTTGACCCTGCGCCTTTCCCGTGCAACCAATTCTGGGATATGAAAGCCTGGCACTGGTTGACTGAAAACACCGACATTATGCGCCGCAAGAAGACTCTGTTCTGGAATCTCGGCGGCGAATATACGTTCCTGTAGGAAACAACATGACCGTCCCTACTCTCGAAGAAGTTTTGCGCCCTGAGCTATCCAAGTTCGACCACACGCTCGCCATGAAACTGCGCAAGCGTTGGAAAGAAGGCGGCTGCCAGAAAGACCCAGAGCAGCACAAGAAGTTTTGCAAGAAAGCTGGCGCCCACTACGGCGTGCACCCCAAGACCATTCGCTGGATTGTGATGTCGAAGCGCTGGTCTGATCTGAAACCTGCACAGCACGTCAAAGCAATGCCGGCCGGCCTGGGTCTTGTGAAGTCGAAGGCCAAAGCAGCAAGTGGTGAAATCAATATCCACGAGCTGGTGAAGAATGGTGAAATCAAGATCAATGCCAAACTCTGGCGTGACTTGAATGAGCACTTCGACAAGGGCACGATCAAAGAAGCGATCATCAAGGCGATTCGTCATTACGAAATGCCTGCGCCGATGCAGCCAATCAGTCTGCGTGAAGCCGATGCTGCGTTCAAACAGATTCAGGAGTTTGACGTATCGAAGCTGATCAAGCGGATGCCGACTGTCACTCGTTGGGATTACCGCTATGCAATCAGCGACATCGTGATCGACGCACCGCGTACTGGCAACGAGGCATCGAACTACTACCACCAAGAGAACCGGTGGAAGTGCGACTACAAAGGCATCCCTTCGCCGTATCGAGTTTGGCACGGTGACAAGTACATGATGTCCATGCTCAACGCATTGTGGACTCTCAAGTACAAGGTCATCGGTAACCCTGAATTCCGTACCACGTTGTCGATGCGCAAGTACATCGCCAGTCAGTTCAAGCCACTTGCCGCACGTTGCTTCTACGAACTGTTCAACGCGAAACGGGTGTACGATCCTTCTTCTGGGTGGGGCGACCGTGTTGCTGGCTTCATGGCAACCAAAGGCGCCGAGTTCTATTGCTCGACTGACCCTAACAGCAGCCTGTACGAGGGCTATGCTGCCGAGGTCAAGCGCTATCGTCAGAAGGGCCAAGAGATTGAAATGCACTGCCACGGCTCTGAACTGCCGAAGGGTATGCGCAAGCGCTACGGGTACAAGGTCGATACCGTGTTCACCAGCCCGCCGTACTTCAACGCTGAGCAGTACAGCGACGACCCAGGCCAATCGTTCCGCAAGTTCGGTGAGATTGACGCGTGGCTCGAAGGCTTCCTGTTCCCGTCCCTGAAGAACTCGTGGGATGCGCTGACAGACGAGGGCGATCGTGGTGGTATTCTCGCCATGAACATCGCCGACATCTACAACAACGACACGATGGAGCGTGGTGAAATCTGCGACCCAATGAACGACTATATCGGCACGCTCAAGGGTGCTCGCTATCTTGGTTGCATTGGGTTGCGTCTCGCCAAACGCCCACAGTCGGGTGCTCTCGAAGGCAAAGAAGGCGCTTCGATTGAACCGATCTGGTTGTGGGCAAAGGGTGGCACTTGGACGCTTGAAGATTATCTCAAGCACGGGTTCGCCAACTGTAAACGCAAACCATCGAAGGGCCTAGGCCTGCTCAAAGGTAAATGAACATGACCATGACTATTCCAAAATACACCCAGTTCGTTGTCAAAGATGATCCGGACTGGTACGTGCGTCAAGCCTGGAACGAACTGTTCCCGCAGAAGACCAATCCGTACAAGGACAACCTGCGTAAGGTGTTCGACGAGCAAGCATTCGAATGCAAGGCGATGGGCTATGAGCGTCCGCCGGAAGGCCGTGAACTCACCGAAGACGAAAAGACCTTCTGCGATATGGTCGCCACTGCTACCGAGACCTACTTCGAAGGCACCATGGTAGACCAGATGGCAGTCTGTGTGTATCTCGCCTGGGAGTCTATGCCAGAAGAAGGCTTCGCATCTGGCTGCATCAAGGCTGACGATATGTTCGACGAGTTTGTCAGTCGCGGTCGTGGCATCCGTGATTACATCATCAACAAGGCCATTCAGCAGACCACGGTTGATCCACGTTTCGCCGTGTTGAAGCTGGAGTTTGAGTCGTACAAGTGGGGCATCAAAACCCTGCGCATGCCTGCTGGCAACGGCGTCGATGTCATCTACAGTCAGAACCCACTGCCTGACTATCCTAAATTCGACAACCAAATGTTCATCCCGGGCAGCCTGGGTTACTACGGTATTGTCAGTGTCGGCGGAGCGCGTGACTGATGGCTAAGGAAAAGAAACTCAAGAAGAAAGACAAGGCCAAGATCGACGTAAGCGGCGATGCTCCGAAACTCAAGAAGCAGAAGACCCGCGAGATCGGTCGTGGTATGCCTGTCGAGAAAGACAGCTACATCATTGTCAAGGTCGGCACCAAGAACTTCCTGTGTCTGGCGATCAACCCAGAACGCGGCCGTGCAGTCATTGACTCAACGCTGATCGACGACGAACCGAAGACCATCGAGTTCGACGAACAGAACCTCGTTGCAGTTCTCGGCACCAAGCCAAAGCCTGGCTCTGCATACGGTGTGAAGATCAACCCGTACATCAGCTCGGTGGAAACCAAGTACGGCCCGATCCACTTCTATCGCGAACTGAATGAACGCGAAATGAAGTCCTTCAAGAAAGCCTTGAAGTCTACCTACGCGCAGATGATCGAAACCAGTCTCGACGTGTTCCCGTTCACTGCTATGCGCGTCTATCCGAAGCGTGGCAAGTACGCGGGCATGTACGAGATTCGCCGCAAGGGTTCTGAAATCAGCGACAAGGTTGACCTGTTCCCTGAGACGTTTGAAGACGCACAGTGGAACGAGTACCTGCTGTATCACGAATACGGTCATGCTGTCTGGTACAAGATGGTCGAGTCGCGTACCAAGGCGCGCTGGATCAAGATGTTTCACAAGCGCATCGAACTGACCAACTTCCTGAAAGAGCGCCTGGAGTCTCTGCTTGACGAATTGCTGGGCTATCAAGACGGCGATATGCGCGACTTCCAGAAAGAACTGGACGACGAGTCCAAGAGCGTGTTCAAAGAAGTTCTGGCGCACTACAAGAAGTACCACAAGCTCGACGGCAAGTCACTCGCCATTCTGTTCTCTGAGGACAGCGAGAAGTTTGCCAGCATGTGGCCGAAGCGCTCCACGATCGTCGAGTCGAAAGCTGACCCGTCCGAGTACGCGCTCACCAAGCCAGAAGAATTCTTCGCCGAGTGTTTTGCCTTCCACATGACTGGTCGCAAGATGACCGGTGACATCGTGAAGCTGATGGACAAGACACTCACCCAGATCAAAGGACAGTAACGTGGGAAAGATCATTAAACCCAACATCAAGATGGCTTTGATGAAGAACCTGGAGAAACATGACGGGCCCTTTGGGGTCCTGATGTCCGGCGGACTCGACAGCCATGCCGTACTGTTCTCCCTGCTGGAACTTGGGCACAAGCCGAAAGACATCACGATCTACAGTGTGACGATGGAAGACCACGAGAGCCGTGACTTCAAATCAGCGCGCAACACCGCTCAAGTCTTCGGCATTCCGTTCTCGCCTGTGCTGCTGCCTCGCTGCCTTGATACGCTCAAGCGCGACATGGTAGCGAACGTTGATCTGCTCCAGACCCGCAGCAAGGTTGAAGTCGAAGCGTTCTGGGCTATTCGCCGTTGCATCGACCAAGGCAAAGAGCATTCGATGACTGGCGGCCTTGCAGCCGACATCTACTTCGCTCTGTCGAAGACTGGCTGTATGCACTACCGCGACTGCATCGACGACTACCGCATTCCGAAGTTCAACAAGGTGATCGGCCCTACTTCCCAGACTTCCAAGTTGAAGAAGTATTGCCGCAGCCTGGGTCGTGAATGGATCAGCCCGTGGGTCACTCGTGGCATGCTCAACGAATTCATCGGCACAAGCTGGGATGACGTGAACAAGCCGAAGCAGAAGCAGCCGATTCGTACCCAGTTCGCTGACTACTTGGAGCAGGTGAAGATTTTCAATCACACCGACATGCACAAGGGTGACAGCGGTATTGCTGGGCACTTTGAAGCACTGCTCGAAGACCCAGTCTGGAACGCACATGGCGGCAAGTCTGTCGTCGGTATCTACAACCGTGTGATCAGCGGCCAGCTCGAAGCGCCGCCGTTGCCCAAGAAAAAACGGAAGTAATCATGGACATTCGCGAACTCAAGCCTCAAGACCTCGAAGCACCTGGACTGCGCGCTCTCCTGCACATGATGCGGGAAGCAGACGGCCTGTCGAGTATGCAGCACAACCTCGAACACCAGTTGTACCTTCTGGGCAAAGCGCTCAACCACGAGAAGCGCCGTACCTGGGTTGCTGTAGTCGATGACGTGATCGTGGGCATGGGCTCATTGGTGCTGCACGAAGACAGCCCGTACTACAGCACTACCACGCACCGTGTTGAACTCCTGGAGAAGAACTGGGAACTCTGCGGCGCGTTCGTTAACCCGAGTCACCAGAAGCAGGGAATCTATAAAGCCTTGCTCGACTACAGACTCGCGTGGCTTGCCGACGTTGATACCGACGCGAAGTGGGTGTCGATTGAAGTGCGTGCACCATACGACGAAAACGGTAAGCCTGTTGTTGAAGGCGCAAACGCAGGTAGCTGGCGCCAGAAGCCGTACTACATCTTCGGGCTGATCAGCCTGTCACGTCCACTCGACAACGAGACACCAATGATTGCCGCCGAATCCCAGGCCGTGTTCAACTACGCGACTGAGCTGGGCTTCGAGGTCTACGGCATCAACGCCTACGATAACGGTCCGCACATGCGACGACCGCTCTAAGAGAGAACATCATGTTTGACCTGTCCACGCTGAAAGCAATGTCCGCAATCCGACCAATCGCCACTCTCGGCACTTATCCACAAAAGCAGGTGCGTTTCGATAAGTTTTACTTGGAACGCGTTGAAGCATTCGGCACACAGAAGACAGGCATCGTGCTCTCTGTGAATACCACGCCGCACATCATCGAGCAGTTTGATATTCAACCGCGTGGTCGTGTGCTGGTACGCGGTGAGTTTGATCAGGCTGACCGTGACGCACTGCTAGTCAAGTCTCGCAGACAGGCTAACCGTGTCGTTGCGCTCACTGACACCATCTGTGCAATGAATTTCCAATACGCTCGGCTTGATGGTCGTGCGTATCCGATTGAAGCGCTCCAGAAGTTCTTCAACGATCTGCGTCGCGTCTACAATGCTGCCAAAGAAGTTGGCGGTCACGGTATCATGTGCTTCCCGTTGAGCATTGGTACTGTAAAGTTCGAATATACCAGTCTGCACCAGATCGAGGCCACTCTGTATCCGATGGCCTACCACTTCTTTAAAGATGACACGGAGCTCTAATCGTGGCGAAGAAAGATAAACCGAAAAAGGAGAAGGTTGAGGAGACAGCATCTGCAACGCTGTCACTCGCCGTTAAGTATCGACCGCGTACTCTGAAAGACGTGGTCGGTAACGAGCAAGAAGTCGCCGTAATCAAAGGCATGATCAAGACTCGCAAGTTCCCTGGTGCGATCCTACTCAGCGGTGCCACTGGTTGCGGTAAGACCACACTCGCCAGGATTCTTGCTGCGTACATGAACGCCGATGATCCCAAGAACGTCAAGGACTCCATGGCGTACAAGCTGGGCGAAAAGCACCCGGACATCACGACGATCAACGCTGCAACCCAGGGTAAAGTCGAAGATATCCGTACCGTGATCAAAGGCAGTCGTTCTGCGCCGATGACCAACTACCGGATCATCTTCGTTGACGAAGCCCACAAGCTCACAGGTGCGTCGGCCGAGGCGCTTCTGGTTCCACTGGAAGAACCCAGCCCGCACACAATCTGGATTCTTGGTACCACCAACCCAGAGAAGTTGCTCAAGACCATCGTCGACCGTTGCACAACCATCACGCTCAAGACTGTCGAACCAGAACAGATTGCTAAGCGCCTGACGCAGGTTGCAGAACTGGAAGGCATGAAGTTCATCGACAGTAAAGACGGCGCCAAAGCCATCAAGCTGATCGCCCAGTTCTCTGACGGTAGTGTTCGTGGCGGCCTGGCGATCCTCGAAAAGCTGATGTACGCCGCAGCGTCTGGTGAACTGAACCTGAAAGAGAAGGGCGCACTCGCGCACTACGTCGAGTCTGCTGCCGTTGATCTGGACAAAGCCTGCGCCAGCGTTATTGCAGCCGCACTCAATCGTGACCTGCCGGGCTGTATCTCGATCATCCGCAAAGCGCAGAACCCGCGCGGCATCGTGTACAAGAGCCGCATGTTGCTCGACTACCTCATTGGTTCGAAGACCAAGACCGCCAAGTTCACGCCGTACGCCGGTCGTGTGTTCGAATCGGTTGCACAGAAGATGGAAATCAAGTTCAACTTGAAAGTCCTGATCCTGCTCCAGGAAGTAGTCAACAACGTGGAGCTCGCCATGAACAGTTGCGCAATTGACGAAGCCGTCTTGCTGCAAACCCACATGGGCAAGTTCATCATCGACCATTCGGAATAATCAAACATGCTGAGAGTGACCGACATTGAGCTGGATAATGTCGTCCTCTTCAAGAAAGTGCGACTTGCAGTAGACCGGCATCCTTTTACCGTGATCAGTGGTCACAATGAGGACAGCCGCATTTCGAGTGAGACGAGCAACGGTGCTGGTAAAAGTCTGTTGCTGTCGTCCATTCCGAACCTTCGTTATGAAGCGACTCCGCTCGCGCAGACCAAGAGCAAGAAAGATATGCTCACGTCTGCGGCCGCGCGCATTAAGATGGCGTTTGTGGGGAACAACAATGTTCCGTACAGCATCACTCAAACAAGTTCCAAGTTCGTTATTGAAGAAGATGGCAAAGACATAGAATCTCGGACGATCCCGTTACAAAAGACGAAGATTGCCGAGATTTTTCCTATCACCGAAGAAGAATTTTACTCCTACGTCTACCTGCAAAGCCAACGTCCTCTGAACTTCCAGATCGACAAGCCAGCAGCGCGACTACAGTACATCACCTCCATCTTCCGTCTGGACGTATACGACCAGCTCAAGAAGTATTTCACCAAGAAGCTCGGTGAGATTAAGAACAAGCAGGTAGAGTTTGACGTCCTCAACCAACAGTTGGTGAAGATCAACGGCTTGTTGGAACGTCTCGCTTGGTCTAAAGAAAGTGCGGCAGAGCTGGACGAAGCCCGTGAGGTCATCAAGACTCTCGGTGGTGACAGCAAGACCCTGCAATCGAAGATCCAGAAATACAAGGCTGCATTGGCAATTGTCGAGCAGTACGACAAGCTGAAAGCGAAGCGCAAGAAGCTCAAGCCACCGATCGACCTGAAGCGTGCAAAGGAAGAACGCAAGTGGCATCGCGACATGGAAGAATACCAGTCCGAACTCAAGACCTACAAAGCCCAGAAGAAACAACTGGAGCAGCAGGTTGAAGAACTCGGCAAGACCAAGCCTATCGCTGTACTCAAGAAGAAACTCAAGGCGCTGAATGCTCACCTGAAGGCAGAAGAAAAGGCCCTCACGGAGTTGCACGAAGTCCGTCAAGAGTGGAAGTCTCTGGAGAAGCGCAAGGAAGAACTGGCACTCGCGTGTGAAGCTGTTGGTCTCAAGCGTAAAGATGCACCGGTAGCCGTTGCGTTCGGTAAGGGTCGTCAGGAAGAGGAGCTGGTGCAGCATAAAGCCGTACTGCAACTCAAGTCCATTCTGCATGACTGCACCGATGGTGAATGCCCAACTTGTATGCAGCAGGTCGAGATTGACAAGATCCGCAAGCACATCAAGAAGGCAGAGAAAGCCATCGACAAGCTGGAAACCCACATTGAGCAGTTTGATGCGGCGTTAGCCTACGTGCGCGTGCGTGACAAGAAGATCAAGTTTGACGATGCTGCCTTTGTTGAGCGCCGTAAGCAGTACGCGGCTGACAGTGACACCTTCGACAAACTCGAAAGCCAGTTTGAAGCCGCAACACAGGTTGAAAAGCTGACCACCCGTTTGTCCAAGTTGAAAGCTCCCGAGAAGGTTATCGTCGAGCCGAAGTATTCACTGGATCAACTGGAGGAAATCTTCGAAGCGCATTCCGAGATTCAGCGCATTGATAGCGTTTTGGAATCACTCGAAAATCAGCACGGAACCATTGATGCTGTTTCGTTGTCTAATAAACTGAGTGACGCTCAAGCTCGGTACAAGAAAATCGAACGCCGTTACACGAAGGCGCAAGACATCTGTTCCAATCTTGGCTCAAAGGCCAGTGAGTATAAGGTACTCCGACGCGAACGTAAGGACGCACTGGAGAAACTGGAGCTCATTAAGCCAATCATCGCTCAACGTGATATGTTCAAGTCCCTGGAGAAAGGCTACAGCGCCAAGGGTTTGAAGATCACGGCTGCAAACGGTGTGTTGTTCCAGATCGAACAACTCATGAACCGCTACTCCAACCTGATATTCGCCGAACCTTTCAAGTTCACTCTGTTCGCCAAAGAAGATGGTGTGCATTGCCGAGTTGATCGAGGGAACGGCAAAGAATCTGACGTGCGCCTGTTGTCTGGTGCTGAGTCTGACTGCTTCCGCCTACTCTGGATGTGGGTGATGCTAGTCATGGTTGAAGATGATCGCCGTACCAACTTCTGCGTGCTTGATGAACCAGACAGCCACATGGACGATACCACTCGCTCCCTGTTCGTTGAACGGTTTATTCCAGCATTGCGCACTCTAGTGCCACACGTGTTTCTGGTAACTCCGCTGAGCAAGCATTTGTACAGCGAGTGCCATTACATCACGGTGACGAAGAAAGGTGGCGTGTCTAAAGTAGTGGAGAGCGACGATGAAAGTAGCAAGTTTCGGTTGCCACGCCCCGGACGAAGTTCTGGTGAGGCTAAACAAGGAAAGAAAGGTAAAGCGAAGCCAAGTGCTGATGCTAACGCCAGACGCGCTCCTGCCAAAAAGAAAGCCAAAGCAGGTTGAGTTTGTGGTGTTTTTCAGCGTTAAGGACTTGCGCCGAAACGTGAGCTATGACAAGAGCTTCGACAATGTGATCTTCTTGGTGTTCGATACGCCAATCGCATTGTCGGGCTATAACTTCAAGCACATGGATTTCAAAATCGGTGCAGACCTCCACATTGACGGGTTCAAGTGCTTGCCGCTTAAACTCGACTTTGAGGAACTAGAGTTCCAGGCCTTAACCCGCACGGGATTCGACATTGTTCAAATGTCAGTGGATGAAGTCAAAGCCCAGCGTACCTTGCTAAATCAACTGATGACCTTCATCTACCAGTTGCCGCGTGCGACCCACCAATCTGTGATCAAGGAGCGCATCTGCAATTGGATGGCGAGCCGCAACACACTGGTGAAGTTGAACGCCGACCTGGCCAAGTTGAAGGGTAGTCCGTTAAACGACAAACAGCGTGCAAGGCTGAATGATATCCTGTCCTCTGAGACGGCTTTGATTTATCGCGAAGCTATGCGCGAAGGTGGGGATTCCGAAGCCCTAGCACGTCGTTATGGAATCAGCGCGTATGAAATCAACTACATGCGCGCCATTGCGGCTAAAAGCTGAGGTGCTCTATGGCAAAGGTAGTGTTGTACCATGCTGAATGCAATGACGGGATTATGGCTGCAGCCGTAGTCGCGCATTTCGAAAAAGATCCAACAATAACGTATTACCCGTGTAGGTACAGCTCACCGATGCCAGACCTCCCAGTCGGCTCTGACATCATCTTCGTTGACTTCTGCCACAACCAGTTGGGCCTGATGCTCGGCCTGCTCGATTCGTGCAACACGATGCGGATCATCGACCACCATGACGGTGCTGTCGCCAACATCAAGGCACTGCAAGCCGCAGATAAGCTCACCAACAAACTCACCGTCTATTACGACGACCATGAGTCTGGTGCAAGCTTGGCCTGGAAGTCCTACTCGCCGACGGATTTGCCGAAGGCAGTGCAGCTTGTGCGCAATCACGACCTGCATGTGGGCAAGACCATTGAGGACGATTACTTCTTCTATGGTGCGTTGACCGAAATTCAAACCATCTCGTTCTGGCATTCGCTGATCGAAGACGACGACAAGGTGAACGCCTTGATCTTCTCCGGTCGTAATGTCTACAACTTCATCCACAACACCGTGCTACCGCAAGCGCGTCTCAAGTTGATGTACATGGCATGGCAGGGTTATTCCATTCCAGTCGTCAACGTGAACCGTGTTCTGCAAAGCTTGGTACTGGACGAGTTGTGCAAGCTGCCGATGGTTGCAATGGCTTACGAGGATCTGGGTAACGGAAAGCGTAAATGGAGTGTACGCTCTCTACCTCAAACTCAAGGTGCAGCCCAGCGTCTCGCGATGGAATACGGTGGCAGTGGACATTTGAACGCTGCTGGCTTTGTGACTGACGCAACGTGGCTCCCGCCGTTAGTGGAAAATATGTAATGCTCGAAGCCCTTTCTACCAGTGACTTCCATCTTGACGGTATGAACAAACACTTCATTGATGCGACTGATCGTCAACTCAAGGAAGTGGACAAGGTTAACCAGTACGCCATGTCGAAAGGTATTCGCCATGTGTTCTGGCCTGGTGACCTGTCTGATCATCCGTCGATGCCGTTCAGTACCTACTTGAAGCTGGTTATGTTCCTGAAGAAGTACGACGGCATCCTGAATATCTACTACGTTGGTGGCAACCACGATCGTAGTGATAGTACGAGTACCAGCTGTGACCTGTTGAAGCTCCTGACGGAACATGGGTTCTTCAAATCGTTCCGTATCTTCCTTGCGCCCGAACAGGATCGCATTGATGGAACACTGGTCAACTTCTGTGCGTGGCCGTGTAATGCGTCGTTGACTGAGAAAGAAGGTAGCTTGAACTTCGCTCACATCGCCGCGAACGGTGCAATCGGAGATAACGGTCGACCGATGAAGGTTAGCCATGACTTCGGTAGCCACAAACGAGACTACACAATCTCGGGCCACATCCACCAGTACCAGCACATGAAGAATCAGCGCCTGATCTTCAATGGCAACCCGTACCAGAAGAACTTCGGTGAGTCGCTGCCGAAAGGGTTTATCCACTTCAAGACCCAGACGCAGAAGAATGAAGTCCAGATGAAGCATCGGTTCATCGACAATCATCCGAACTTCGAACTGCATACGGTCGTGATCGAAAGCCCTTCTGACTTCTCCAAGTTGAAGGACAATAACAACCTGCGATACAAGTTGCTGGTTGCACCGGATGTCCTGATCCCAGCTGATCTGCGCATCCAGTATCCGAACATCACTGGTGGCATCTTCAACAGTGAGACGAAAAAGAAGAACGATTCCACGGATAGTCCAACCAGTCCTGAACAACTGGGTTTGGTTAGCCAAGTGTCTCGTATCAAACCAACTACCGGACTTACCAAGTTCCTTGTCGGTGAAGGCTACAACAAGAAGGACATCAGCATAGCCAAGTCAATTGTCCGCGAAGCCATGAACGAGTTAGGTATTTCCTAAAGGCGTCTGGCAGAATTGGCAGGATTTGACTGATCATAGAGCGAGACTTCCGTTGCACGTATTGGATAATACTAATTTTTTGTACATCGAGAGACGTTAGACCTTGGCGCTAAGGTTGTAAGAAAGTCCTCGATGCCTATTACAACCCAAACCCAGGAGATTGCCAATCATGGCGACTACCCGTCTCGTACAGAAAAAGGGCGCAGGCAAATTCGCCAAACCCGTGAAAGTGAAAATGGACATGAGTCCAGAAGCGAAAGCGAAGCGTAAAGCCGCTCGCGTCGCTGCAAAGAAAACCAAGTCGGCCACCAACGCCAAAGCCAAGACCGCGCGTCGCACCCGCACTCCTGCTGAGAAGTATGCAGCCGGCGAGAAGCGTGTGATCCGTCGTGCTCAGAAGGCTGGTCAGGATCCGCGCGCTGCGGTGAAAGAATACAAGGCCTGGTGGAAGAAGCATCAGTCGCACGGCAAGTTGAAGTCGAAGACTGTCGAGCAGACCAAGAAAATCCGCGAAGCCGCAGCCAAGCAACGTGCAGCCCTGAGCGCCAAGCGCAAAGGCCTGAGCGCGTCGTACAAAGCTGCTCGCGCCAAGCTGAAAGGCCTGCCAGTTGCCCAGCGTAAAGCCAAGGGCGCTGCTCTGCGTGACAAGCACAAAGCTTCGCTGGCCAAATTGGGCGCAACCCGCTCCAAGCTGACCACTGCTCGCAAGAACAAGCTGGCCGGTATTCGCGCCAAGCTGGGCGCCAAGCACCCAGGTAAAGGCCCGCATCAGTCGGCTCGTAAAGCGCCTGCTGCATCCGGCGGTACTGTTGCCAAGAAGCCACGCGCTTCGAAAGCAGCTACCACCAAGGCCGTCAAGCCAGCCGCGAAGAAAGCAGTTAAAACTGCTGTGAAAACCCCGGCCGTGAAGAAAGCGATCAAAGCCGAAGTTAAGAAGGCAGTCAAGACCCCAGCGGTCAAGAAAGCCGTCAAGACCGAAGCCAAGAAAGCAGTAAAAGCTCCGGCCAAGGCCGCCGCTACCAAGGCAGCTAAACCTGCCGCGAAGAAAGCTGCAAAGCCGGCCGCCGCTAAAGCAGCCAAGCCAGCAGCGAAGAAAGCAGCTAAGCCAGCAGCCGCCAAGGCCGCTAAACCTGCTGTGAAGAAAGCCGCAGCCAAGCCAGCCGCTACCCGCGCTCGCTCGACCGGCAAAAAGACCGTCAAACGCGGTTAATCCCCGCGCCTGATAGTTGAAAGAAAACACCCGAGTTAGCTTCGTGCTGCTCGGGTGTTTTTGTTTCCCTGACCAATAAATCGCTAATTTATCGCTACAACACAATCTAGGTTGATACCTACGATGCAAGTACAGCCAAAGTCAATCGACAATAGCCAGAATGTCCTCGACATTCGTAAGGCACGTAACGCCAATGAGTTGATTACTGTCATTGGTCGTATTAATACCACCCTGCGCCAGAAGCAGACCCAGTTCGCCACTGAGCAAACGAAGGTCAAATTCGGCCCACTTCCTAAGCTGTACGATGCCCTCTCCTTTGTCCTGCAATCACAGGCGGAGTTGCAGTGTGCAGCTACTCAGGCTCAACACCTCAATGACATCAAGCGGGAACGCTGTGTCGCGGCGGTAGTCGGTCTGAACAATGACGTTCTGGCACTCAAGAAGACTCTGATCACTCGGATCAATGCGGCATCCAAACCGCTCATGAGCGCCAAGCTGAACAGCTACGCAAATGCCGTGCATGACTTCCTGCGCCCTATGTGTGAGAAGCTGTACGCCATCCACATGTACGACAACAACGTTGGTTGTGTGGCTTTCGTCGCTCGCCAAGTGCAGACTCAAGATGGCTTCACCAGTCCCGAAGTGTGCGTCAAGCTCACCGAAGAACTGGGTAACCTGTCTGCATCGTTGCCCTACAATCCCTTCGTGGACGCTGATCAGATTCCTCTGGCTAACCTCAAGGATCTGGACTACTTCCTGAAAGCATCGCTGAACTACAAGCGCAGTGCTGCTCCGAAGGTGAAAGAGGACAAGTTGCTGCGTATCGAAGGCGTTACCTCCATTGACGTCAGCGACACGCTCAACCTGAATCTGGACCAAGCTGTGCGACCTGCCGATATCAATGGCATTCTCAAGGTTGTGGTCCCGCTGCTCACTCGTTCATTCGCACGTGGGCAGTTTGAAGTGCTGCACCGTTTCAACAATACGCCCGGTAACCGCAGCCTCCAGCTGTGCATTGGCAAACGCCAAGTTGCTGACCCGCGTGCTCTGTCTCGCCTGACTCGTTTGCTCGGCATGACGAAACTACAAATCAACCAGATGAACGATCTTTTGGAGACACCATGATCAATCTCGACTCCATGAGCGACGAGGAAGTCCTAGCCTACGCACAGAAGCAAATGCCACGCTATCGCCTGGTGCTGTCGCGGATGCGCAGTTTCGTGATGGGTTTGTTCGGCCGCAACTCTGCCACTGCCGCATCTGGCAGCTACGAAAAGATCGACATCAACTCCCTGGGTGATGGTGTCAAGACTGCTGGCAAGATCAGTCTGACCAACTTCAAAGCGCCGCCGTTCTCCAAGCTGAAAAAGCACATTGCTGCTCTGCAAGAGAGCGACACCATCGACGAGCTGGAAGCGATCATTGATCGTCTGACCGCTAGCAAGAATCCGGCGATCCAGACACAAGCCAAGTCCATGATCACCATGCTTGCCAGTATGCAGCGTGAGTTCAACGCAGCGCAAGAAGGTCTGGAAGAAGTTGCCGACGCGCACGTTCCGAAAGAGATTGCCGAAATCTTCGAGAGCGCAATGACTGTCGCCAACCGCGTGATCAACAGCTACGCCGAGCCGAAGAAGCCAATCAAGCTCTCGGCTCTGCTGCAAGTTGGTGCTGAGGACGACCGTATCGACTTCTGCTACTACATGGACGCTACCGAGTTCGTTGACCGCAAGATGTGGATCATCGTTACCTGTGCGCTGTCCAAGGTCGGTGATGAATACCTGATGTCTCGCCATGTCACTGTGCAAGATCGCTTCCAGGCGCCAATGCACTATGACTTCGGTGTTGCCACCACAGACATCGAGAAGTCGTTGCTGCACGCACTCGCCGAAGAAGGCGTCTTGGCCCAGCTCTCTCGGGTCAAGCTGAAAGTGGACTCGACACGCATCAACAACGCGCTCAAACGCCTGTCGTTCTTCAAGTCTGCCGAAGTAGAGGATGATGAAATCCGAGTGTACGTGAAGAACAACAAACAGGTTGCAGCCCAGCAGGTTGAAATCTTCGCCACGCTGACTACTGATACCGACATTCGCCGTCTGCTCGGTCGTACCAAGCGTCTGCACTACACCTGGGATACCGATCACTGGGTGTACACGGTCAGTTCCCGGAGCTAACCTATGTACCAGCATTTCAGTGAACCCCTGCGCTTCAGGCTTTCGACATGGCCTTGGGGCGGTTCGTCTTACCTGAGGACGTTCAACTGGCGTGCCCACAATGTGATCTTCAAGCCAGTCCTTGATTATCTCAAGCAAGAGTTGGATAAAAGCCCTACGTTGAAAGTACGTTACACCACGTTCACTCTGGTCAACGTCTACAGCGGGTTCACTGATATGTCTTACGGCCCGTTTGATGCACCTCATCCAAAGGTACGTCGCGGGCCGTTAGTGTTCACGTTCGCCATGTCTCGCCGCGAGATTAATGGTGCACTGCCACGACACATCATCTGGAACACAGGGCACACCGCTCTGTGGGGACCGACTCTGCAATACGGGCATGACTACCTGACGATCAGCGTTCCGATTGACATTGCTGCGCGCTGCCGGATGAACAACACTCTGCGCCCGCAAATGGAATGGCTGTACAAGATCGTCGGTGGCTGGAGCAAGTCGATTGCAATGGATCGCGCTTCGATCACCAACCGCACCAAGGAAGTCAAGCTGGTGCGTGATCAGGTGTACTACAAGACAATCCCGCAGATGATGTGGCGCTACCCATGGAATGACTGGGTGTATGCTCGCGAATTCTGGGATCGTGCACCAGACATCCTCAACGTCGAGGTGAACGACTTCTTCGCTGAATACTTTCTGACATACCTCACACGGTACTACCGGAATATCGGTAACCAGAACATCAACCAGAGCGTGATCAAAGCCTTCGATGACATTGAAGCCTACGTCCGCCGTGGTGTCCTGGGTTTCGTGCAAGGTATGCTGACCGATGAATCGGAAGTTCTGGTGAAGGTAATCAGCGAAGACTTGGTGAAGCAACTTGGCTCTGGTGATCAGTTCGACATCAACGCCATCGTGCAAACCATCTGCAAAGGTAATGGCAAATGAGCAGCCTACACAAGTGCGTCGAAGGTGTCACGCTGCCTGTCATCGACGTAATGCTGGACGAGTTCGATCAGCCGGTAATCCCTGCGAAGAACAGCGCCGGGCCTAAGGTCAAGCTGTACGACACGGACAAGTCGGTGATTGCGGAGCTCACTGCTACCGTTGACCCGCAAGAGCCGGGCGCATGGCGTGCTGACATCCCTATCCCAAAGATGGGGCTGGCTGATACAGTTGAACTGCGCTGCGTCTGGCGTATGCGTTCGATTGATGGGGAGACGTACAAGTCCACCCACATCATCCAGGTCAGCCCACAGTCGGAAGAACGTACCGGTGACATCGTTGCAATCGTCCCGCGTGACCTGTACCTGACGGTTGTACTGCCATTCGCATTCGATGAAGGCAAGCCGAAGGTTCCTGCGAATACCGCCAAAGGACTTCCTGCAATCCCCGCAGAACTGGGCGATATGCTGTCGTTCAGTCTGTATCGGAACAACGTCGGGCTGTTTGAAAACTTGCCGTGGAATGATGGCAGTATTCAGATCGAGAAGTACAGCAACAAGACCGTGTGCCGTCTGCCGAATGCGGCTGGGCTAGCGAAGATCGAACCGTTGATGCTGATCGTTGAGCACACCAAGCGTGATGCGTTTACTCCGACCCAGTATATGTTCAACACGTGGGTGATCACACCCCAGGTACTGGTTGCCGCCTCGATGCTTGAGCAGTACATCAACAAGGCGCGGCTGTCGAACGTTATTCCAGAACTGGACTACACGCAGGCGGACCTGATCGCATACCTGGCCCGTGGCTTGAACCTGTTCAACTCGTTCCCGCCGCAGATCACAGCGTTCACCGGAACAAACATGCAAGGCCCGATTCTTGACGGCTGGCTCCAGTGCTCTGCGTACTACGCGCTCGGTGCCCAGCTCCAGGCAGAAGGTGCAATGGCTTTCGACTTCTCCGGTCAAAGCGTATCGCTGAACGTCGACCGCACTCCGTCTATCGAAGCTGCGCTAGGTCGCGTAGAAAGCGCAATCAACGACCATGTGAAACCTACCAAGAAACTGCTTGCGCGTTACGGGGTTATCTCCGGTGACGGCAGCCAGGGCGGTAAGTTCATGGACGGTAGTGGGCATCTCGGTGCTCTGTCGCTTATCAACGCGCCCACGACTCGTTTTGCAAATCCACGCGCTGGTGCATGGATGCGCGGACTCTGATCTAATTTACGGAGTGTAAACACATGAAAGAAGCCAAAGATCCAAAGCAGCTTACTGCCAACTTCAGGCTCTCCGAGTTTGAACGCAGTGATACTGCCGCACAACACAAGATCGACAACAGCGTTCCAACCGCGCTGCTGCCGAACATCAAGAAGCTCGCCGAGTTCCTTCAAGAGCTCCGCGACCGCCAGAACTTCAAGCGTATCGACATCAGCTCCGGCTATCGTGGCGAAGCGCTGAACAAGATGGTCGGTGGTGTTACTACTTCCAGTCACAGTCAAGCACTGGCAGCAGACATCAGCGTTCCTGGTATGACAACGGAAGAACTGTTTCAAGCCGTTTGTGATAGCGGCCTGGAGTTCGACCAAGTCATTCAAGAGTTCGGACGTTGGGTCCACGTAGGGCTTTCGACTGGCAAACCGCGCAAGCAGAAACTGCGCGCTACCAAAAACTCGGCAAACAAGACTGTCTACACCATCGTCTAACGGAGACAAAACAATGGCTAAGTCCAAAACTCACAGCAATGTGAACAGCGCTCTTGCTGGCCTCGCTTCTGCTGGTCCAGTGTTCAATGCTCACAGCGTTACTCCTGTGGGTAGCAAGTTCGCTCGCGTTCTCGGTACCATCGTTGCCGGTGCGACCCCCGAGCAGATCAGCAAAGCTGTCCGTAACCTCGGCGGCAAGTTGATGCCAGTTCCACATTCGTTCGCCGCTCTGTCGAGCAACGGCGTTACCCAGTGCATCGAAGGTATCGTCGGTGTGATCGAGGAACGCATCGTCCTGGACGAGTCGAACGCCGACAAGTTCAACGCCATCGCCAGCACCAACATGTACATGGACAGCGAAGAACGTCTGTGGTCGGCCAACAAGACCGACGCCGGCACCGTGCTGATCAAGTCTCATGCCGGCGACGACATGGAAGTGATGAACCAGCTGATGGCTTGCGTAGCCTCTTCGCACGTTGCACAACAGGAAGCCGAGCCAGTATCGCGCAGCCTGCGTAACGAGCGCAGCAAGATCGAAGGCGGTGACCTGATCAACTACGTCAGCGAATCCAGCGGTCGCGTGACCATGGGCTTCGTTGTGTCTGACCTGAAAGGCGAAGACGGTTCCGACCGCGGTCTGTACGTTGTCGATGCACACGGCAATCACGGCCCGCTGGAGCGTGAGCTGGTTACTGCTGCCATCGCATCGTCCGAAGTCGAGTACGACGAAACCGAAGCACTGGTCGCTGTAGCTGCTGGCAACATCAGCCTGGAAATGATGATCGAATACTACCGCAAGATGTTCGTTCGTCGTCCGGAATACTTCGAGGAATTCCGCAAGCGTCTCCTGAGCCGCGCTGTGGTGTAAGCGGCATTCTCTCGCAACTCAAGGAGGGGTGCTCAAGGGCGCCCCTTTTTTAGGTCCACGATATGGCTAAAACTCGTAGCTCTAGCCGGATCGACGTTTCGGGTGATGTTGACGAACGTGGTCGGGTTATTAACAAGGACATTCCAGACGATGCACGTCGTTCTGGACTCAAGAAGAAAAAGCGAGTTGATCCAAGGAAGGCAAAGGCTGAGATAGTAATCGACGATTCACCGCCAGCTAAAAAGCGCAAGAAGCGCAAAGCGGTTGAAGAAGAATTCCCAGTCAAGAAGAAAAAGAAGAAAACGCGGAGCACGCAACTCGCTCTGATAGATGCAGATCCAAAAGGCAACTCCAAGCCTGCCAGTGAAAAGCTGATGGGCAAGCTGCAACGCCGCAAAGAAAAGACCGAAGCAGCCATGATGTATCTACCTGCTGAGGGCGGCAATGACGAATTCGATCGGCAGTATCGCGCCATGTTCGTCAAGCTTCAACAGATCATCGAGATATTCGAGGACAGTATGCTCTCGGGTACTCCAAACAAGGGTGACGTGTACGCTCTGTCCACGATGTACTCGCAGATGCGTGAAGTCATTGCGGATATGCGCAGCGCCAAAGACGTGAGCGCTCAGATCGCCGAACTGGAGGCGAAAGCCTACGGTGCCTTCTTGCAGTCTGTTGGTCAGAACTTTGTGGCTATTTACTACAAGCTGTCCAAGGACATCCGCACCTTTGTGAAAGACAAAGAGGCTCGGCACCAACTGCTCGGGGAACTCGACGGGATCATCAAGGATGAATCCGACAAGATCACTGGTAACTACCAGCTCATGCTGGAACGAGTGCGAACGGTGCTTACATGAAGCGACCCAAGGTACACAAGTCAAAGGCGCGAATCGTCACAGGTCCTTCAAAGGCCAAGACAGTCTCCAAGATTCGCAGGACCTCAGTTCAGTCTTATGGTGATCGTTGGACGTGGGCAGCTATCTGCGCCGAGGTAAAGCGCAGAGCAAACCACAAGTGTCAGAAGTGCAGTCGCCCAGAGACTGAATATGGGCTCCAGGTTGACCATATCGTTGAGGTCAGTCGCGGTGGTCAAACCGCCTTCTACAACTTGCGTGCCTTGTGCCCGTACTGCCACGCTGCTCGACCAAGCCATAAGTCCGCCAAGAAACTTATCCTACATGAAGCTAACAATCGTGAAAAAAGTAGAGTTCCCAAAGGACGTTAGTTCAGACTACATGCCGATGTGGGAAGCTTTCCTGAAAATGCGCGCCGTTAGCCAGCTCCGTGTGTACGATAACGCGGACGTGGCGGTGCCGGAATGCTTTCGCATTTTGATCAACCAAGCTGGCGCGAAAGTGCCACTTCAACATACTGTAAATGAGTTTGTACAGCTATCGCCGATCGTGCGAACCCTGAAGCGCTACGTTGCCAAGGGTGGGCTGCTGGACCACATGCGCGTCACACGACACTCGCAATCAATTCAGTACACCAGTGCAGACCCTGTATGTGCCATCCTCAACCCCACGTTTGTGGGTATTGTCGTTTTACGGCCTCAGCGGTTTGACTTGAAATACCTGATCGGTCGGATGCAAGGTCTTGTCTACAAGGATCTTCCGTACCAACTAAGTGACAAAATGCCCAACGGTGATCCGAAGAAACAGCGCAAGCTGCCTGCCATTCAAGACAAGGACTTCTGGATTGCCTCTGCAACTCCTGACGTCACTATCTCGATGGTGCGGACGGATAAAGAACTTGTGGTGAAGTACGAAGTCAAAGCACGCGGGCTTGTCCCGATGTACGCCAAGATCGACACCACGCTCAAAAGCCTTTGGCGACAATCAATTACAGGAGTGTTTGCATGAGCGGCGAACTGGACAAAGTCCAAAAAGTCCTGCGCGACATTGCCAAGGATGAAACGAGTCCTGATGCCCTGCGCATTATCGACACGTTGACCAAGGCGATGGAAGAACTGCGTAATGAGTTGCTGTTTGAGCGACTCCCAGCACCGGAGTCTTTGCCTGAACATCAGGTGAACGACTTCAAACAACGGGTGTACGATGAACTGAAAACCCAGCGGGCAACCGACTTGGTGATCGGGTACAACCGCCTCTACTTTGAAGGGATGAAGCCTATCACTCGCCTGAGTATGGTGCGGGCTCTCGTAACCATCGCCAACGAGCAGAAGGTCGCAGTTCCCGAACTGTGGACTAAGCTGCTTGACTCTCGCGGCCACTTCTGAGGATCAGTCATGGGCTCCATTTTCGATCTAAACAAGCTGTCTCGCGCAATCGACCAAGCGAAGCACCAGCCGTCTGAGTTTGAAGAAGAAACTCGGCGTATGCGCAACGCTCTCGGCGGTGACGGCTATCAAGACAAGTCGTTCATGTCCTTGTCCGCCACTGGCACCACTGATCTGGTGAAGTCTCTCCAGCCTGTGTCTTTGGCTGACGACGAACTCACCGCACTGGAAGCCTTCTTCTACTCGCGTAAGCCCAAGAAGCGTGCGCTGGTGAAGAAAGCGGATGACGACGAAGACGACGATGCGGACAACGACGGTCCAGGGTTGCAGTTTGCACCTGTGAAACGCAGCCGTGCATTCCTGATCGAACTGTTCGACCAGATCGCAGATGCGACCAACTCGTTCAACGTGTTCATGTATTTCATGCGCGACCTGATGCACCAAGGCCGCCGTCTGTTTGAAGCAGAAGACGATCCGGCTCGACTCTCCCAAGAGATTCAGTCGATCTTCATCCAGGCCGTGAAGTACCGCAATACCTTGAAGACTGGTGCCGAGAACTCGGTAACGCAGTCGATGTACAGCGTCATCGGTGCAATGATGCAAGGCGACAAGCACAGCCTGCGTCCGTCGCAAGTCTACGCCGGTGGTATCGACGTGGTGCTGGCTCGTTCGGCCCGCGACCAATCGTTGATGTGTTCCGATATCAGCTACGGCGGCTATCTGGAATCCACGCTGACTGAATGGGGCTATGAGCAGAACCGTCTGAACTCGTACATGACCGAGACCTGCCTCCGCGTGAAAGAAGCGGCTAAGCAGATCCTGGCATACGTCTTCGGTGAAGGTACTGAGCACGCCGCATACGAGCCGCAACTGCGCAGCATTCCACTGACCACTGACTTCACCGAGATTCAACGGATCTTCGAGAAAGTGGTTGGCGTCAAGCTACCAGAAGAATTCTTCACCAACATCACCTTCGGCAGCGAGCCAAACAGCTACGCTGATCGCTTCGTGCGTATTGGTCTGGTGTTGCACGCTGAGAAGAATGCGGCTGCAGCCTTGCAGAAAAGCTACAAGACCGAACTGGATAAGAGCGACACCGCTCCTGAGAACTTGCTGAACCACGAGACTGTGATCAAGCATCGTATCAGCCAGGACACCACGACCGAAGCGGCTCTGATGAACCGTGCTGTTGGTTCCACCGTGTCGTTCACCTTCGACAAGGCGACTGCCAACTTCATCACGCAAACCAGTGATGGCGAGCAGATCAACTACAGCAGCTTCGACAACTGGTTCTCCATCTGGTCGTCGCAGTTCCTCCGTAAGCCGAACACCCGTGTGAAGAACACGATCGGCCAAGGTCGCGTAAAGCTGTCCAACATTCCGCGGTATGTGCTGCCGGTGTCGAAACTGGAAGACATCACCAAAGCCCGTCAGCGTATGGGCATGAGTGTTGAAGCAACCCGTGCGAACGAAGACGGTCTGTACGTCACGCCGAAGGGTACGCTTGCATACCTGCCGACTCAGGAAGATCGCCAGCATCTGACCTCCGTTGTGGAGTTCGAGCGTCTGTCTGCGAAGATCGCCAAGACCTGCGCCGACTACAGCATCAACATGAGCCAGCTGTCGGAGTCGTATGACGTTCTGGTGCAGTTCGGTGTTCCGTACCAAGTCTATCAGGAAGCTGTCGAAGACCTGAAGAAACTGGTTGCGTTCGAAGGTTCGGTGCTGAGCTACGACTGGGATTATGGTCTGCGCGTGTATGCGTCGGCTCGTCCTGGTATCGTGCGTTGCGACGTCCAGATCGGTGCTGTGAAGCCTGATACGTTGACCATTGCCGACTACCTCGGCTACAACATGGCGCGTGAAGGTGAAGCTCCACTGCAAAAGACCTTCGCTGACTCCGTGATGCTGATGACCGACGAAGACCCGGTTGTCAACGACAAGGATCCTGCCGAGTTGTATGGTGGTCCGTTCTCTGCTGACGAATGGGTACGCGCACCGCACTTCAAGTCGATCATCGAGACCTACCTGTACCACGCGTACAAGAAGGAACTACCGTCGATTCAAGAGCTGGTCGACCGTGCGATGTCCGAACTGAACATCGACAAGCTGGACGCAGAAGCACCGCGTCAACAAGGTTCGCGTGTTTACTCCGGCATCATCAAGGAAGACGGCAAGATCACCGGTGTCGATGTCACTCAAGCGAAAGACATCGAGATTCTGGAGAACATCCTGTCTCGCACTGCGATGGCCTGCTCCGGTAAATCCGGTAGCTGGGTCGCTGCATCCGTGCAAGAAGAACTCGGCTCTAGCGCTGGGATGGATGCGTTCCAGGAAGCGGTCAAGGAGCACGAAGACTACTTCGTTCCTAACCAGTCACCTGCAAACCACTTTGCCCGCCTGTACCAGTTCGTCGGCGGCAATATGTTCAAGCAGATCCTGGACGGCATCAACAGCCTGTCGGTTGAGCAATTGACCAACGGCGACCGTGAGTTCAAGTCTGAGTACAACGCCAACTACCGTCTGAAAGATATGCCGGTACGTATGGTGAACCAAACAGTGACTCGTCCTGACAGTTCGGTTATCCTGAACATCGTCAAGCCGATCTCCATCCTGTTCGGTAAGTACGCGCAGAACTACGAGGAGTTCCAGGCCGAAGCCGAGGAAGCGATCAAGTCGATTGAGCGTGACGACAGCATCGACGTGGAAGACATCCACTTCGCTGGATCGAACAAAGAGTTCTCGGTGTTCCCGCACCAGCTCGACACTCACCGTTATCTGCGTAAGCCAAAGCCGCCGAAGTTTGCGGTGCTCGACATCAGCCCTGGTGGTGGTAAGACCTCCATCGGTCTGGGCGACATGGCGTCTATCGTCAAGGATATGCAGGCGCTCGGTACCAAAGTGCGCCCACTGGTTCTGTGCCCGGATGGTCTGGTGCGCAACTGGTGTGACGACATGAAGACGTTCGCTGGTGGCAACTGGAACATGATCCCTATCGACAACGCGGTGTTCAAGCGTTGGGGTGCGGAGAAGTTGCAGCAGCTTATCGACAGCGCGCCGCCAAACACCATCGTTGTAGCCGGTCTGAATTTCTTGCGTAACAACAAGATGTCCATCGTTATCGGTAACGCGGTGATCAACGTCGGTACGAACCTGGAGTTCATCAAGGCCTTCAAGTTCAACTACATCATCATCGACGAAAGCCACAAGCTGAAAAACCCGCTGACTGCCAAATCGAAGATCGTGCGTCAACTGACCACCGCTTCGTTCGTTGATTACCTGCGTATCGCTACCGGTACCCTGATCGCTGACCGCGTGAAGGACATCGAAGGCCAGACCGCTCTGTACAGCCCGCACATCTTCCGTCGCGGTGAGTTGTCGCAGAACACCAAGGTCGAAGATGATCTGGAGCTGGGTGACGACACCGTGCAGCTTTGGAAAGTGAACACCCCACAGCGTGCCCGCCAGCGTCTCTCGCGTTATGCTGCGGTGATCACCAAGAAGAAGAAAGAGTGGGCATTCATGCTGCCTAACCCTATCGAGTCGTTCCACCGTGTTGACTTCGTGCCAACCGATGGCTCTGCTGACGATATTCGTCTGGGTGAGTTGCACCGTGAACTCTACGATCTGGTGGTGCAAGAGTCCATCGAGGATCTGGAGAAGCTGCTCGAAAAGGCCAAGAGCAAGGCGCGTTCCTCGTCCTCGTCCGAAGATGATGACGATGATGACGATGATGATCCGGAAGAAAAAGAAGGCGAACTGCGTCAAGCCGACTTAGAACTCGGTGAAGACGACGAATTCGGTTTGCTGAGCGCGCTTGACGTTGAAGCGTACCTCCAGCGTATCGAACGCCTGATCATCGCACCAGAACACGACCCGTTGTTTGAGCGTGTCTTCGGTGCATACGGCAGCAAGAAGTATGTGAGTCAGAAAGCCAAGGTTATCGCCAACTTGGTAGACGAGCACTTCAACCCGCCGGTCTGGAACAAAGGCGAGAACTACACCGAGTTTGACTTGGTGCAGGACGGTGAAGACCTGTATCTGGCACGTAAGTCGGATCTGACAACACCGCGTCGTGAAATGCTGCCGCGCTCTACCATTGGGCTGCGTCCATCGGAGAACCCGAAGCTGTGGAAGAAAGAGCCTGAAGGTAAGGTGATCATCTTCTGCCGTTACACGAACTCCGTCGACGCCGTGTTCAAAGCGCTGCCTGCGAAGTATCAGGCAATGGCTGTGCGCTTCACTGGTATCGAAGTTGACAAGTGGTCGAACTTGGACGCATTCAAGTCTGACCCGAAAGTGAAGATCCTGATCGCAAACGAAATGGGTCTGAGCGAAGGTCACAACCTCCAGATGGCATCCCGCATGATTCGTGTGGAAAGCCCGTGGGGTCCAGGTGAACTCGACCAGTCTGCATCGCGTATCTTCCGTCCGGACCCTAAAGGTGCGAAGGCCGGTGAGATTTACCGCGAGGCCGTGTATCTGGATTGGGTGATCGCTGACCACACCATGGAAGTTGCCAAGCAAGGTCGTTTGATCGCCAAGATTTTCAACAAGGCGCGCTTCGACGAAGCTGAAAACCCACGGTACGAGTCGGTGTTGTCCAGCTACAACCTGCCTGAAGTCTCGATGTCGATTGCAGGTACGTTGCAGCAGCGTCCGTCTTTCAAAGAGTATGCCGAGTACGTCAACGGCTATGCTGCATTGAATGGTCTTCTGCGTCAAGAATTCCACGAAATGCGGACGAATATGCCAGCGTCCATGATCGAAGTACCTCAGACTCCAAACGTCGAAGGTGCAGGTCGCATTCTCACTCCGTTCGTGTCGTCGCAAGACATTCCAGACCCGAATGGTTGGAAGCCAATCTCGCTCAAGCAGTATCTGCGCAGTGATTTGGGCAAGTCGTTCCGTGAAGATCCACAGCGCTTGATCGGCCAGCCAGTCATCACTGACTTGGGTTATGGCATGATCGCTGGCGTGAAGAACCGTTATGTAGGTCGTGCGAAGGATGGTGTTCTCGATCCGTCGCGCCCAGTGTCTTCGATCATGGTGAAGTTGAAAGATGGCACCATGACTTCGTTCAATGACCTCGGTCTGGCATACGTGCCGTCCAAGATCAGCGCGAAGGACATCAAGGAACAGTTCGCGGTTGATGTTGCATACCGCAAAGCTGACATCCGGAAACTGGAACGCCTGCAGAAAGACCAAGAGCGTCTGGACGCAATCGAAGCTGAGAAGGCCGCGAAAGCAAACGCTCGCGGTAGTCGTGATGCGGCTGTGCGTCTGAAAGCGAAAGATGCAGGCGAGAAGCGTCTGCGCAATATCAAGGAAGGTAAGCCTGTTAATCAGGGCGTGAAGTACGAGAAGGACCTGACAGTCCCAACCTCTGTCAAGCGCGCTGAGGAAGTCGAGTCTGCACCAGTGCTGTTCTCGCCTGCGTTCTACCACGGGTATCTGACGCTTGAAACGGACAACTTGGACTATGCCAAAGCCTTGAAGAAACTGAAATTCAAGGAGATCGGTGAGTACGCTTTCGTTGTTGTCAATCGCCGTAACCAGGCTAACGCTGTCATGGACTACATTGAGGACAAGTTCCACCTCAGTGACCAGACTGCTGATCGTCTCGGTGCGGTGTTCTCTGCGTTCGCCAAAGGCAAGCGTGGATTGTACAGCATGGAGCTGGCACCTGCCAATACAATGCCTCACTTCTTCGCTACCCGGAAGAAGATGGTTGAAGACCGCAAAGAGGCCCGCATCTTCCCGTTCTTCATGAACGACAAGCTGATGTTGGTCTGCGACGTTGCGACCTGCCCGATCATCAAGAAGCATATTGGCAAGGCTATCCCTGATGCAGGCACCAAGTGGCAGTTGTCGCAAGGTGCTCTGATGTACTTCGCACAGAACAAGGCTGATCTGAACGCGAAGATCAAGGAAATCAAGGCTGCTGGTATCACTATCGCCAGCCCTGAAGTGCTCAAGAAAGAGGTTGCTGAAATCGCTTTCCGGGCTCCGAAGAAAAAGTAAGTCACGGTGGGGAGGTAACACTCCCCGCTTAACTGCGAGGATATACCATGCAAGTTACCAAAGAAAAAATGGCGGCACAGCAACTGGTACTGTTCCACCTTGGTTTCTACAAGGGCAACATCGACGGTATCTGGAGCGCTGCGACCATCGCTGCAAAGCGTCAGTTCGAGGCTGATCCCTCGTTCTTGCCTGCGTACCCGAACCACGGCCTGCCATTCGGTGATCGTGACAAGCTGCCCAAGGGCTGGCGTTATGGGCACAAGGGTGTGATTGGTCATGCAGACCTGTCTCCTGAGCGTGCTGCTGAAATCATGAAAGAGCACGAGGCTCGCATTAATGCAGCCGCCCAGCGTGCCGCTATCAAGGCAGGGGAAGCCCCCGTGCAGCCACAGCCAGCTGGTACTGACGGCCCAGGTGTAGTCACTGAAACGTCCACCGGCGCTGCTGATACGCCGAAAACGTCGATGCAGACTGATGGCACCCCTGAGCGCGTGAGTCCAGGTCCAGGTTCGACCAACGATCCGCAAGACACGCTGATCCCGACCGAAGTGCCGGGTATCGCTGCGCGTGAAGCTGGCGCTGGCAAGTCTGAACTGCCGGGCAACAACGGTCAGTTCCGCGGTAACGAGCCGCACACAAAGAACAAGGGCAATCGCTAATGAAGTACCCTGCCGAATTGACCTACGCGGTGATTCGTCTCAGGGGTGCAAGTCGGCGTTACCTGTTCTGCCGCACTGATGAAAAGCCACGATTCGGTGATCCGTCATTCGACTTCATGGGCTACTTCGGGTTTGGTAGTGGCGAGTTCAACGGCGAGCATCCTCCTGAGTTCGATAAGATTCGGGTGAAGACTTCCGTCATCAAGGTATCGAGTGAAGATGGTGTGGCGAAAGCCTATCTGTCGAAGTACATGAGCCAGTTGACTGACGGCTTCCTCGGGTTCTACACGACTGACGGCGAAACGTTTCACATCATGAAGGAAGATCCTGATGGTGTGCCACTGACTCACCTGAAAGCACTCAACTGGCATTACTACACGAACATCGGCGGTACCCGTGATTCGGCTGTGTCTCACATGAGCGCGCTGAATCGTCGGCACTTCCTGTTCGAGACGTATGAGGAGCAGACTAACATCCTCCAGAAATACGTTTTGCTGGCTGCAGCGATCTGAACGACGGGCCCTTCGGGGTCCGTTTTCGTTTGCCTGAAACTGTAAACTGCCAGTAGTCCCAGAAAGAGGTTCGTGACATGCCTAAGTGCGATCACGTTGATTTTGCATACAAGTTTTCAGCGAAATTCAAGCGACAGCCTAACGACTATGCGTATGTCCAGCTAGCCAAGTCTGTCGCCAAGAATGCGAAGGGAAAGATCCTGTTCGTGTTCGACTACATGCCCACAGAGGATCTGCGCAACGGCAAGATGCTCTCTGGTGCAACCGGTGCTTTGTTCGATAGCGCCAACATGCTTGTCAAGGATTACTACGGTAGCGAGCACAATGTCACCGACTATTCGTGGCTTGCTATCTCGTTCCATGCTTTCAAGACCGTCGGCCTGCCAGAGCAAGATCGTGCAGATGCCAAGGCTGAGTTTGCACAGCGCCTGAAACACGTCATCACCGAGTACAAACCAGATACAGTGATCACCTTTGGTCCTGATCCGATGCGAGCGCTCAACGGTGAAATGATCCAGTCCAAGTATCGCGGTAAACGTGGTGTGCATTATGAGCACTTCTACGGCGTGCCGATTGAAACGACCGTGACCAGCAAGAAGAAAAGCCACAGCTTCAACCACGTATCGACCATCAGTTTGAACACGCTGGTCGGTGCAGTCGGTAAAGGCGATCCGATGTATCTGATCGGGTATGTGGCTCGCAACTTGATGAACGCCTATTACCCTGGCTGCATGCGGTACAAGATCCCGGATTTGAAGTACAAGATCCGTGTGGTCGATAACCTCGAAAAGTTTGACGCGATGATGGAAGACATCACGAACGCGAAGAACGTGGCTATCGACACCGAAACAAAGAACCTGATGCGCATCACCAACAAGATGCTCACCATCCAGTTTGCGTGCGACGAGAAGGTCGCGTACATCCTGCCGGTAGCCCACAAAGATAGTCCGTGGCTTGCCGAAGAACTCAAGTACATAAAGAAGCGCCTGCGCCTGTACTTCGAGTACAAGAACAAGAACAAGCTCCACATCTACGCGAACGCCGTGTTCGACCTGAACCGTATTCGTGTTGATCTGGGCGTGCGTCACTTCAAGAACAGCACATGGGATATTTTCGCTGGTGAGTTCTGTCTTGACGAGAACATGAAGGTTCTGGAAGGTATCGTTGGCGGTACCTACTACAGCCTGAACAACATCGTCATGCAGTACGGCTGCAAAGCCTATTACGAGTCCGACTTCGGTAAAGAGAAGCGCGTGACGATTGAGCAGGAAGACCTGAAAGGTCCAGTGCTGACGTATATGGCTCTCGACGTGATCACGCTGCACCATGTGCGCAAGTTGCAGATGCGCCGTGCCAAAGACTTCAATTACACCAAGCACACGTCGATGGTGACTGAGCAGATCAGTGACATGATCCACATGTTCAGTTGCCTTGAAATCAACGGGTGCAAAACGGACATCGACTGGCTGTTCTTCCTGAAGTCGAAAGACTCTCCGATCCTCAAGCACCGTGATGAAGTCGTCAAGCTGTTTGAAGATAGTCCTGGCGTGCAGAAAGCTAACGCCAAGATGATGAAGAATGCCAAGGTTCCCGCGATCGGCCTGATGGGTCGTACCAAGATGAACCTGTTCAAGATTGCGAAGAAGGAGCACCTCAACTTCCTGTTCTTCGACGTGCTCAAGCTGAAACCAATGTCTCACGGTAAAGCGAAGGCTGGCGAGAAAGAAGGCAAGGGCAAGCTCGACAAGGACTTCCAGAAGAAGTATGCGGATGTCCCGGAGGTCGCGCTGTATAACGAGCTCCAGAAGGTCAAGAAGATTTACTCCAGCTACGTGAAAGCGTTCATCAAGCAATGGGGTTCTGACACGGACATGCGGCTTGATATGTGCATTCGTCCGTTCTTCCAGTTCCTCCGAGTTGTGACTGGTCGTACATCTGCAACCAAGCCGTCGCTTCACCAGATCCCGTCGCGTAACGACATCAGTGATTACATCAAGGCGCTGTTCCCTGAACGTGCTGACCTTGGCAAGATCATCAAACGCCTGTTCGTTGCCGCGCCTGGACGCCTGATTCTCAAGATCGACTATGCGGCTCACGAAGTTCGTGGTTGGTCCATTATCACTGGTGACACCGAGGTTGCTGACCTGTTCTGGCACGGTCTGCGTCTGCGCAATCAGTACAAGCTGTATCCGACTGCCGAGCTTGCCGAGAAGATCGACATCGAGGCGGACGTTCACAAGATCAACGCCGCATACTTCTTCGGTATGGACATCAAGGACGTTGATAAGCCGAAACGTAACAGCGTTAAGCAGGTTGTGTTCGGTTTGATCTACCAGCAGGGTATCGAAGGTTCTGCCAAGTCTACGGGCCAGTCCGTCGAAGTCCTGAAAGAGCTGATCGCGAAGTTCTTCAAACGCTTCCCGGTTGGTGCTGGCTGGTTCGACAAGATCAAGAAGAAAGCCGCGAAGCAACTGTTTGTTGAATCGCCGCTCGGTCGTCGTCGTAACCTGTGGGGCTTCCTGATTCCGAAAGAAGCTCGTGGCTATGACGGTGTGTATGCAGCAACTGGTCGTCGTGCGGTAAACAGCCCGATTCAAGGTATGGGTTCTGACTTCCTCGTTTCTGGTGCACGTCTGATCGAGCAACTGCGGTACGCGCACTACAAGAAGACCAAGCATTACCCGGACTTCTACATGACCAACTCCGTACACGATAGCTTGGAGTTCTCGGTTGCGTATGAAGACGTGATGCTCGCCATTCGTCTGATCGAACAAGGTCTGACCTACGGTGTGATGGATGTGATGACCAAACGCCACGGTATGGCATTCACTGTTCCCCTCGAAATCGACTTCGAAGTTGGCGCAAACATCCGTGACTGCGCAGCGTGGGATTACAGCTTGCGTTCCGAAGACCCGACGTTCAAAGAGAACTGTGCTGGTAAGAAGAACAAGCTGCCGAACGGTGAGAAGAAACCTGGCGACAGCAGCCTTGAGAACATCGTCTACATGGCGCTCAAGCAGCAGAAAGAAGAATTTGGTCATGACCTCGATGTTGATGCCGTGTTCAAAGACATCATGAAGAACCAGTATGCTGAAATGCCAAGCTGGGCACAGAAGCAAGCCTGGAACATCGGCTACAAAATGAAAGGCATGAAGGAAGACCCACGTCGTCCAGAAGACTGTGTTGATGCGAAGAAGGCCAAGATGTTCCTTGCTTCCAACAACGTGTCGGCGGGCAAGAAGACCAAGGTCAAAGAATCCAAAGTCAAAAGGAAGCAGGCAGCATGAGTGAACTAGGTGCTCAGTTGATCGACCACACTGTCGCTCTGCTGAATGAAGCAGTATCCCTCGACCCACGACTCATGGCGTTGTTCGATGTGATGGTGCCGTGTGCAAATATTGTGGGGCACGCAACGCCTATCGAATTGATGGGCGTTAACCCTGCAATCTCCATGGTCGGTACGCTCGGCATACTCAACGGTGTGCTGAGTGATTCCGATTGTCGTATCAGCATCATCACGGAGAATGTCGGTGGTCATGTACGTCGCGTATTCGCCAGAACCTCCAACGCCCCACAAACTCGTGGTGAAGACGACGCCGAGCTTTCTTCGGTTCCTTCGGAAGCATCGTGAGATAACAGATCACCAGCATCAGATTGAAGCAGACCTGGTGCAGATCTGGAACAGCTACTACGTGCAACTGGTCTATGGGTGTGACATCCTGGACCAGCACTTCGAACTCCTGAAGCAAGCCGCAATAAGCGTAAAGTATTACTTAGAGCGGCAGTATTCACCTCACGAACTTGACTACGACATCAGTTGCGCGTGTATGCTCGCAGAGCCATTCGAACTGCATGTTGATATAACTCCAAAACATAAACGGTGCTTGGCGAGCATAGCCAGCGTCTTCTTGCATTAAGGGCTACCATGAAAATTTCGATCAAACCACAACTGTCTTTCGTTGCCAAGGTGAAGGACCTGCAAGCCGCTATTGCCAAGGTGCTGTCGATCACCTCATTCGTGGACTGCCTCGATACCGAACGTCAGATCGCCATGATCGTCAGCGACGGTAAGGCTTACATCGCGGGTATCACACCAGACGCATTCGCCTGTGTGCAGATCACCACCGAGTCGGCCAACAAAGATGGCGCGTTGATGTTTGACCCAGTGATCGTTCAAGGCCTGATTAAAGGTCGTGACGAACTGAACATCAGCGGCGACAAGTCGAACCTGATCCTGTCTGCGGTCAAAGGCAAGTACAGCGCCACCATCGACATCGTGCTGCTGGAAAAGGCAGACACCATGCGCATCGAGCGTGCTTTCGAAACCACCAAAGCCAAGAAGCTCAAGTCGGATGTGATCAGCGCAATCCGTACCGGCATCAAAGCTGCCGAGCTGACCAACTTCTACAGCGACGAGGTGATCCTCGCCTACGTGAAGATCAGCGAGAAAGGTGTTGTGGTTGAGTGTGCTGACAACCACCACGTCAGCCGTTATCAGGACAAGACTGCATCGAAGGTGGCACTGCGCTTCGCAATCCCTACTCGCACCTTCTCCCTGATCGACCGTTTCATCGGTGACACTGACGCCCAGTTCTCACTCGACGGTACCCAGCTCTGCGTTCGTGGCGATGGTTACGTCGTATCGCTACCAGAAACTCAGGTCGAAGACGAAATGTTTGACGTGGTGGGCCAGTATCTCGGCAGCCTGAAAAACCCGAAGACGATCATCAAGTTCAACCCAGAAGCGATGAAGACCGTCGAGAATATGTTTGCGATCACCACCGAAGATACGCGCATGACCTTCGACGTGACCAGCAAGGGCGTCAAGGTGAACATGAGCACCAAGTCTGGTTCGGTGAGCGACGCATTCAAAGCCGAAGTGAAAGGCGAAGTGCGCTCCGTGCATATCGACCCACGCATCTTCAACGACTTGTTCAAGAAGGTGAGCGGTAAGGAAGTGCCGATGGAATTCTTCGGCGGCGCCAAGGGTGCAAGCTCCTGCTTCCGTATCGTCTCGACTCAATCCAAGTCGGCGCGCCTGACGCAGATCGGTACCTTCTATGACGAATGATGTGAGCCTGATCTTTAGCCTCGCAGATGAAGTCGAAGTAACGAGTAAGAGCGTGAACTCATTCGAAAGACTGGGTCACGCGCATGACGGCTACCATGTGGCCGTCTACTTTCGTCCTGTTGTCCAAACGCTCCTGCGTATCGACCATACGAAACCGAATGTGCTGAACAGGTTCTGCACCATGTACAACTTCGTCAATCGACGAGGCACTGTCTATGGCTACCTGTTCGTGCTGGATGAGTCGAAGCTGGAGATTGTGGACAACCGGATGATCGTGCGCTGCAATGTCCGCGAGGCATACAACTTCGAGGCCCTGACAATCAGTAGCGAGAAGACCAAGCTGCTTTTCTATAAGAGCACGTCTGGTACCTTGCTGGTGGTTAGTGCAGGTAACGAGAAAAGTGACTACATTGTCCGGGAAACATAATGGATAGGGAAAAGCTCGATCATATCCGACGCCTTGTGAAAGCTGACGACAAGTACAAGGCGTTCAAGCGGTCCGTGGACAAGAATCCGAACCTGAAACTCCCGTTCGAGGACTTGCACGAGGAACTGACTCGTATGCAGAAGACTCGTTCGGTGCGTAGTCTCAGTCGCCGCGACAAGCGCTTCACCGAAGCTGCGATGGACGCCAAGCTGCAAGACCAGCAGTATCGTTCGCGCTGTGCGGAGATTATGGCTGCTACTGTGCCAATCACTGGTACGTTCACCGAGACGCTCACAAACCTCCGTGACTACCTGTTGCTTGAGTACAGCAAGCGCATTGGCGGCACCAAGCATGAGCGGCAGCAATTCATGGAGAATGTGTTGCGCCCATTCTTCCGTCACATCCACAAAGTTGAACAGTTGAAGGAACACTGTAAATTCATCATTGACGACATCGACAAAGCTGGCTACACCTTTAATAACCTGATCGAGTTCATCAAGCTGCTCGGCAAACCAGAGTCCCTCTAACATGGGTGAGATTATTGTCCGGGAACGCATGTTCGTTCCTGTTCACTTAGTGGACGAAAAGAAGGTGATGAAGCGCTATCGTCACCGTTTCTATGACGAAGCAATGTGCCGTAAGTGCCCTAATCTCCGCGACCGCCACAACTACGTCTGCAATAAGTGCGAGTTCTTCCTTGGCCAGAACGCCACAGTGTCTCGCCTGATCGTAGACGACATCGAATATTTCGGCTTCCCGCTTGGGGACCGTAAAGAAATCGCCAAGACATTCGACATTGTGCCGAGTGAGCTTGGCGTTGTCGATTTGCGCACACGTGCCAAACGACGTTATCCAGTCAAGATGGTCGACTTCAATCCGTACGACTATCAAGAACCAGCAGTCAAGAAGCTGGGTAAGCGGGGCTTCGGCATCCTGAAAGCACCACCGCGAAGTGGTAAAACTCCGACCATGCTGTACACTGGGCTGACTCAGTGGAAATACCGCATCGCGATCATCGCAGACCAGAAGGAGTTCTTGGAGCAGTTCCTCGATCACGTCGAACAGTTCACGAACCTACCTGACCTGCAAGAGAAGCACAAGAAGAAGCTGTTTGGTTTCGGTAAGAAGCCAGAAGACTTCGAGAACTTCGAAATCATCGTCTGCACGTACCAGACCTTCCTGTCTGACAACGGCAAGAAACTCCTGAAACTGCTCAACAAGAACTTCGGCACCATGTTCGTGGACGAAGTGCATTCGTCTGGTGCGCTTGAGTATTCGAAGATCCTGAACAACCTGCGCAGTCGCATCCGTATTGGTGCAACTGGTACTGACGACCGGAAAGACGGCAAGTACAAGATCGTTGAACAGGTCATGGGGCCAGTCACCGCACTGATCGACATTCCCCAGCTTGTTGCCAACATCTATGTGCATCCGCTTGACTTCACCAAGTCGCGTGCCAAGTACATGGGTCGTGCAGGCTTCACCAACTGTGTCTCGTTCCTGACGAAGCACAAGAAGCGCAACCAGTTCATCGTTGACTGGATCCTGAAAGATCTGGAGAAAGGTCACAACATCGTTATCCCTGTGTATCGCAAAGAGCACGTCTGGGATCTGGTGAAGATGATCAACGACCAGTTCGGCCGCAAGGTAGCAGACGGGTTCACAGGTGGTGCAGCCAACAAGGCAGACATCGCCCGTCGTAAAGCCGTACTCGACGATGCCAAGTCTGGTAAGATTCGTGTGGTGATTGGTATTCGATCCCTGATGCAACGCGGCTTGAACGTGCCTCGCTGGTCGATGATCTACTGCGTCATGCCGATCAACAACGAACCAAACTGGAAGCAGGAGTCGTCTCGTATCCTCACACCGTTTGAAGGTAAGCGTCCACCGGGTATTCGGTTCTTCGTTGACGAGAATCTTGGCATGCCTCTCGGTTGCTTCGTCGCTACCTACAAGCAGTCCATGAAGTTCAAACACAAACCAACGGATGTCGCCCATGAAAGAGCACTCGCACTCATGGATAAACACAACAGCCGACGAGGCGGTGGACGCGGAGCCGAAACTGACGCCTTTATGGACGACAGCAAAGCAACCCGAGTCAAGAACCTTGGACGCCCGTTCGGCTCTTAAACTCCACGTCCATGAGTTCAATCAGACCATGGGCAATCAGGTCTATCCAGCTTCTACGGAAAGACAGCAGTTCGCAATCATCAACAAGTTTCTCCATGCGCATTGCTGTCGTTGGCCTGTCTGGCGACGTCTGGTAGAAATGGCAGTCGAGAAGCAGGCAGTCTGGGTGACTGAAACCAGAGCTTCAAGGGAAGCACTGTTCGACTACTTGCGGGGCAGGTATTTGAATGTGATGACACCTGCCGAGTATGCCAAGAGTGTAAACAGACCACAGATAGTATTCTGCCCTGTTCGTCCAGCCCATCTGCGTTATCTTGAGCCGATGTTGGATGCCGATGAACTGCACATCATAAGATCCCACGACTATGCCCAGAAAAGATTTTTTGAAGAAGTTGGACAGCGAGTTGCAACACGTGGATCCGCGTGCCAAACGATCACGTACCGCGATGACCGATGAAGACATTCCGCTGGACTTCAAATGGGATTCCAACCGCGTCAAGCTGATGAAAAGCCGCGGTGTTTCTGGTTACGTGTTTAGTCTTGCACGTAACCCCTTCAAGTTGGAAGACGCCTTGGTCCGTATCAAACCAGTAGTGCGCAACATGGACGCTCTGGTGAAGAACAACCAAGTCGAGTTAGCCAAGTCTTCCATCACTTGGTTGCCCGAAGGTTTCGTACTCCGCAGTATCTCGATCAAGAAGCAACTCAACAACATCGAGAAAGCCATGAGTCATCCGCTCACTGGTAGTTACACCATGGCTATTGGCAGTTACCCGTCTGATGTTCGTGCGCAACTCCTTGCCGCCAACTTCATGAACGCTGCCATTGATCAGCAGATTGCAGGTCAAGCAGGTCGTGGTCGTGCATATCCATTCTGGCACTCGCTCATGGGCAGTAGCTGGGATCCAGTGCGCGACAGCCGAGAACCAGAACCATTCTCGATGTTGATCATTGATAACGTCGGGGTAGACAGTAGCCGCGTGAAGCTCGAAAAGCTCCGTGACTTGCTGGTGAAATTCAACCACATTCCCAAGATCGTGATCGTCAATGGCATTGACCCAGTGACCTTCTTTGCCGAGCACGTTCGCCTTCCGCTCAAGTACGCCTTCTATCTGACGGCGGAGCAGAAAGCCTCAATCATGGACATCTGATATGCTCCTAGACGAAATCGACGAAATGGTCGAGTACATCAAAGAAACCTACGCTGAAATGGAGACTATGTATGCGAAGTACCTGCCATACTTTCCAATTCAGGGCGGACTCATTGATGGCTTGAACCAGCAACTCAACACACTGCAAGGCGGCTTCGAGTCGGCACCGCGCCATGACAAAGAGCCTGGCAAGGAGTTGATGAACCAAAAGGATATGCTGTCCATTGCGGACGATATTCGTCGGTTCCGTGAAAGCCAACAGACCAAGCCTGATGGGTTTGCGCCGGTTGAATCCAGTGATCGGTTGCAGTACACAATCCGGCAACTGTTCCGCAAGATCAACCAGCTGTGTCACCCTGACAAGTGCAAGAAGTTCAATCGTATCACGGTGCTCAAGCTGCGGGAATGTTTCGACGACGCCCAGAAAGCCTACGAGCAACGGGATTACGACACTCTGGAGCTCACGCATATCCGGGTTTGTTACTACCGTGATGAACTGGATAAACTCGATCAGGCAGACGTAGCGCGCATCCAGAACCAGTATGCGAACCTGCAACTCGACATCAAGGGTTTGCGGATGCATCGGCTTTACACGGTGCTCTACTCCCACAACCAGCAGCAATACAGTCTCGCCACGCAACACTTCGGCATCTTCTTGCAGGAGCATGTGGATAAACTGCAGGCAATGATCGACCAACTCACGGATGTTGACGATACCCTGCATGACCTGAATACGGCCGTTGAAGAAGCGCGCAGTCGTGCAGAGGAAGACGAGGAAATCGCTCAGGACTATGATCGGTGGGTAGCCGACGATGACGATCCAGAATTAGCGGAGTATCGCTCCGTTGGTAATGACAAAGATGATGAATAGGAACGGGGCCCTCTAGAGGCCCTGTTTTCGTTTCCGCAACCGTACAATGGTGTTTGGTGTGCTAATTTACTTGAACAATGTCAGTCAAGGTTTTCGCCTGGACGATTGTCCAATGTTTCCATACCAACTACATATTGAAACTGTTGACGGAGACCACACATGGTCAGTAAAGTTCACCCTAGCGCTGGGGTATATACGAACGAAATCGACATGTCGACGCGGGCAACTGCGGCGTCTACCTCGATTGTCGGTACCGTAGGCGAAGCACCAATGGGGCCAGTCGGTGTTGTTACCGACCTGTTCGACCGCGAAGACCTGCGTGAGAAGTTCGGTACTCCGAATGCGCAGAAGTACGGCTTCTCGCTGTATTGCGCCGAGCAAGCACTCGCCCAAACCAAACGCCTGAAGTTCGTTCGCGTGGTCAGCAAAGATGCACTGACTGCCGGCGCCTACTTCACGGTAGACGATCCCTCCGCTCTCATTCCTGAAGTGCGTTTGACCGTGTTCGATGACGGCACCAACGTACCTCGCGGCGTTTACGACCCACTCAACACTTTGGGTTTCGTGGCTACTGAGCCCGGCGTCGAGCAAGCCCTCGCATATTTCTGCGCACAAAACCCCGGCGTCTGGAACGACCGTATCTCCATCAAAGTGCGGCCTTCGTGCCCTGCTGGCGTGGACATCAGTGATGAACGTCACTACGACCCGTACCAGTTCTATGTCGATGTGTACCTCGACTTCAAGAACGCCAACTCTCGCCCGATCGAAACCTTTTTCGTCAGCCGTAAATACGAGCTGAATGGTGACGGCGGCCAGATGTTCATCGAAGATGCCATCAACAACTTCTCCAAGTACATCCGAGTGAAGAACAACTCGCTGTGCCCTCTGGTGAAGGTGAAGAAAGAAGCCTTCGAGTTCCTGAAAGGCGGCACTGACGGCACTCGCCCGAACGAAGCGCAACTGATCGCAGCGTGGGAAGAATACTCCGACCCTGAAATCGTTGACGTGAACATCCTGATGAACTCGGGTTACACGACTCCGATCCTGCAACGCAAGATGATCAGCATCTGCGAAAACCGTGCAGACGCACTGGCTGTCCTCGATATGCCAGATGCCAATGCCGAAGCAGCGCTGGCCGTCAACTACGCCACGAACACGTTGAACGTGAACTCCAGCTACGGCGCGATCTACACTCCGTTCCTGAAGATCCGTGACACGTACAACGACAAGGACATCTTCATTCCGCCGTCTGGTCATGTGTGCGCTGCAATGGCATACACCGACTACAACCGCGCTGTGTGGTTCGCCCCTGCCGGTCTGTCGCGTGGTCAGGTTAAAGTCCTGGACGTTCGCAAGAAGTACAACCAAGGTGCGCGTGACGCTCTCGACCTCGGCCACATCAACCCGATCCGCTACATGCCGGGCCGTGGTTATGCGATCATGGGTCAGGAAACTCTGCAAGCCCAAGCGTCGGCGTTCAGCAACATCAACGTTCGTCGTCTGGTCAACTTCATCAAGAAGTCCCTGGCCAGTGCGTGTGCTGTCGAGAACTTCAACCCGAACGACCGCTACACCCAGCTGACTCTGGTCAACATCTGCGGTGACTTCCTGCGGCCGATCAAAGCTGGTCGTGGGCTGTACGCCTTCGAAGCAGTTTGCGATACCCGTAACAACAAGGCGGATGACATTGCCAACGGTGACTTGGTGCTCGACGTTTACGTTGACCCGGTAATCCCGGCGAAGCGCATCCACGTTACTTCCCACATCATGCCGACCGGCACGTATTTCGACGAGAACTAAGAGGCTCTGAAATGTCCGAACTTCGCCTTGACCAATTGATCGACGATCTGGAAGGTCTGACTAACCTCCAGAACATGGATGCGCTGAACCCTCTGGTGGTTCGTATCTCGCACCCGACCAACAAAACCGTGGCAGCCATTGCTTGTGCTCAGAAAGAGCCGAGCACCCTGATCCTGCCGCTCAACGTGACTTGGGTCGACTTCGATCCACTGTCGCTGAACTATCGCAAAGCCCTGCGCCGCGTGTCGAAGACTCCGGACCCAGTTACTGGTCGCGACCACACCTGGGAAATCATCGAGAAGTACGACGAGGTGTTTGTCGTCCAGGTCTACGATGATGCCGATACCGCGCTGCTGTCTACTCAAGCGCCGGTGCCTGCTGCGTCGATCAGCGTCATGGGTGTTGCCCGTCTCTCGGTTAAACCCGAAGTATCGAGCAACCCGATTGCGGTGGCCGAAGGTGATCCGCGTCTCAGCGATGCGCGTCCGCCGACTGCTCACACCCACGACGAGATTCCTGCTACCCAGCTCAAGACTGCCACTGGTGTTGTTACCATCGGCGGTAGCGAAGCTCCGGTTGCTGGTGCGACTATCGTTGCAACGTCCGCGACCACGGCTATCTGGCGTAAGCTGACCACCTCGGATATCCAACAGAACTGATTGGAGATTGACCTATGCCTACGCCAACTCTGTCCGAGTTCGTAACCCGGGCAATGGCGCTTGCTGATTATCGGAACCTGGCAAAGGAAAACCCAATTCCTGTGCGCATTCCGTTGTTGAACGGGGAGAACCTGATCGTTGTCGTTGCCGTCTTGGAACCAAACAACGTCACTCTGCCCTTCAACGTCAGCTGGATCGTTGCTGATCCAAACAGCGCTGATTACAAGAAAGTGCTGCGCCGTACCACGCTCGATCCATCGCTTGCGTACCGCAACACTTGGCAAGAAGTGACCACGTATGAATTGCTGCTCGCAGAAGCCCAGTACTGGGACGTGTCTGCTGGCTTCAATCTCGGTGAAGTAGAAGTACCGCAAGTCGGCGCTGCTACCACCGAAGTGCGTGGTCTTGTGCGACTCAACCGTGAATACACGCCTGATGCAAGTGCGCCTGTGGTAGTTGGTGACAACGACGCACGCATGAGCAACGCGCGTACTCCGCTGCCGCATACCCACCCGAAAGCGCCGATCACCATGATGCGCGGTGCTGCTGGTATCAACGCGTGGATCAGCAAGTTCAGCGCATCGAACAGTCCGCTGCCGGGGCAAATCCTCGCAGTGACTGGCCCTGGTGCTCTCGAAGGAACCTGGAACGCTGTATGGCGTTACCCTGTTGCTGCTGACATCGCGTATGACGGTCCAGTCTTCACTGGCTTGACCATCAAAGGTCCAACTGACCTGACCATCGACGAGACCATGTCGTTCACCTTCAAGGCGGACGCTGAATTCGACGACGGCAACAAGCTGGTCAACGTGCCTGTAACCTGGGCAGTGATCGGTAACGGTCAGTACGCGAGCATCGGTGCAAGCACTGGTATCTTCCAGTCGCTCGACATCGACCAGGACGAAACTGTCCGTGTTGAAGCCCGCTGGACTCATCCAGATAGCGGCGTGCTGCAAGTTGCCTACGTTGACGTGCTGGTCAAAGATGTCACCGTGAAGGTCAACCTGCTGCGCATCGAAATCGTGGGCGTGACCGAAGTTGAAGAAAACAGCGTAGCCACGTACAGCGTGACTGCCTACTTCGACAACGACACCAACAGCGGTGTGACCCCAACCACCTTCACCTCGTCGAACCCTGGCGCTGGTGAATTCGATCCTGCCTCTGGCGTGCTCGAAGTTGGTGAGTTGACCACTGACCAGACCACTGTGATTGCTGCAACGTACCTGTTCAACGGCGTTACCAAGGACGCAAGTCTGACGGTTAAAGCGCACGACCTGACCGTGTACCCAGCGAACGCCGTGATCGTCGGTCCGAACACCGTTGACGAAAACACCACGATCGGCTTCGTGCTGCGCGTGACGTACACCAACGGTACCCAAGTCGATGTTCCTGTTACCGACTGGGCAACCTCGGACGCAGAAGCTGGTTCGATCAACGCAACGACTGGTGAGTTCACTGCAACCACCAACCTGTTCGAAGACAAGTCCACGACTCTGAGCGCCAGCTACACGCTCGAAGGCCGTACTGTCTCCGGCACCAAGCAGATCACTGTCAAGGACACCACCGTGTATCCTCGCAGTGCCGTCATCTTGGGTTCGGCTGCGATCAACGAGAACACCGCGTCGCAGTATCAGTTCCGCGTTACCTTCACCGATGATACTGTCGCTGTCGTGAGCGTATCGAACTGGACGTTGGACAATGCTGCTGTCGGCACCATCAACTCCACCACCGGGCAACTGGTTGCGGCTGCTGATGTTCCTGCTGATACTACTGGTAAGCTGTCTGCGAGCTACACCGCATACGGCGTAACCGTAAACGCAGACTTCAACGTCACCATCAAGGACGTGACCAACTACCCAGTATCGGCACGTGTTGTCGCTGCTGCGCAGATGAACGAAGCTGGTACCCAGACCGCAACCTTCGAGGTCACGTATCTCGACGGCACCAAGGTCATGGAGCCTGTTACCAACTGGGCGTCGTCGAACACTGCTGCTGCAACCATCGGTGCCGTCAACGGTGTTATCACCGCTGCAACGAACCTGCTGGCCAACGGTACGACCACGATCAGCGCCTCGTTCACCAAGTTCGGTCGCACCATGTCTGCTGACCTGGCGGTTACTGTTCGTGACACCACGAACTACCCAGTGTCTGCTGTGATCAACGGGCCTGCAACCATCGACGAGGGCACCACTGCTGACTACACTCTGGCAGTTACCTTCACCGACGGTACTACCGCCAACCGCACCGCTGTCTGGGGCATCACTGGTGGTAACGGTGCAGCAATCAACACCAGCGGCCGCGTAACTGCACCTGCGAACGTTGACGCGAACACCAACGCCTCGATCACTGCGTCGTACACGCTGGACGGCAAGACTGTTACCGCAACTGCGAAGACCGTGGCAATCAAAGATACCACCGTGTATCCTGCGAGCGCTCGCATCATCGGTCCGAACTCGGTCATGGAGAACACCAGCCAGACGTATCAGCTGGAAGTTACCTTCACCAATGCCTCGAAAGCAATCGTGCCTGTTACCAACTGGGCATCGACTGTGGTGAGCACTGGTACCATCGACGCGAACACCGGTGCGTTCTCTGCACTCGACGTTACTGGCAACGCGCTGACCAAGATCACTGCATCGTACACCGCTGTTGGGCGTACCGTTGGTGCAGAACTCAACATCACCGTGACCGACGCCACGAACTACCCAGTGAGCGCGATCATCGAAGGTCCTGCAACGGTTGAAGAAGGCGAAACTGCTGCCTACAACCTGCGTGTGACGTTCACCGATGGCAGCGATGCTCTCGTGGGTGTGTTGGACTGGTCGTCGTCTGCTCCGCTGGTTGGCGTTATCAACCAGTCGACTGGTGACTTCGTTGCTGCCGCGAACCTGACTGCCGATGGCACCACTATCGTCAGCGCCTCGTATGAGAGCGAAGGTATCCGCGTAAGTGCTGATAAGACCGTCAAGGTTCTGGATGCCACTGTGTATCCGAAATCTGCCGTGATCACCGGTGCTGCTGTGGTTGATTCGCTGCAAACCTCGCAGTACGAGTTGCGCGTGACGTTCGACGATGACACCACTGTCGTCATGCCTGCTGTCTGGTCGTCGAGCAACACCACGACTGGCGGTTCGATCAACTCCGAAGGCCTGTTCACTGCTGTAGAGAACAAGTCGGGTGCAAACATCAACACCACGCTGACCGGTGAGTACACGCTGGACGGTCGCAAAGTATCGGCAACCAAAGTCATTGCTGTTCATGACACCACGAACTACCCAGCATCGGTAACCATCTCTGGTCCGAACACTGTGTCGTCGTCGGTTGGTGCTGGTCCTGGCACTGCGCAGTACACTGTCGAAGTCACGTACCTCGATGGCACCAAAAACTCCTCGCCAGCCGGCACATGGGGCGTTGATGGAGTGAGCCAGTCTGACAACGTTGGTACTATCAACGCTGCCGGTCTGTTCACTGCGAACCAGAAGCCTGGTGGTTCAAACCGCAACATCACCGTGAAGTACAGCTACACGGAATTCGGTAAGACTGTCAACGGCACGAAGTCTGTCGCCCTGACCGTTGTACCTGTTCCAGTGAGCATCGCAATTGCTGGTGCTGACACCGTGAAAGCTGGTGTGTCTGCAACGTACACCGCGAAAGTCACCATGACCGATTCGTCGGTTATTGATGTCACCGCTGAGTACAGCACTGATGCCTCCTCGTCCGTGGCAACACTGACTACCGCTGGCGTGCTGACCGTTGCTGCCAACTTGAACGCTGAAACCGCTGTGAAGATCACCGCAAGCTACACCGCGGCAGGCATCACAGTGACCAAAGACAAGACTGTTACCGCTCTCAAGGCAGTAGCTATGACCGACATCACCGTAACTGGTCCAGTGTCGATTGTCTCTGGTGGTAACGGCATCTACGTGGTGAAAGCGAACTTCGACGACGGCACTGACGCTACTGTCACCGCCGATGCAACATTCGCGTCGAGCGTTCCGGCTGCTGGTACGTTCTCCACTGTGACGAAAGGCCGCTTCGATGCTGCTTCTGTCACGGCGAATACCGACACCGTGTTGACCTTCTCTTACACGCTCAAGGGTGTGACCAAGACGAAGACCATCAACCTGAAGGTCACTGCACCAGTTGTCGCGGGCAGCAACAATGCTCGTTGGGGTGCTGCGATGTTCTCCGATACGGACTTCACTGGCGGCAAGGTTGCGACCGACCCGAACTACGACAAGCCGTACACCCACTGGACTGGCATTCAGGACTTCGCTGACAAAGTGATGACCCACTTGCTCCCATCCAACAACAGTGGTGAAGCATTTACCATTGACCTGGGTGAAGCGCAATACGGTTACTTCATGGCGTTGAAGTCGCTGGGTAAAGCCACGTTCACTGACCAAGCGATCAATATCGACGGCGGTTTCGGCGGTATCACTTGGACTCCAGAGGGTGAACAAGGAGACAACTTCGACGGTATTGATGTTCAGTACGACTGCCATGATGGCAATGGTGTTCAGACCTGGACGATCTATCGTACGGACTATGAAAGCCTGGGCAGCGTCACCTTCAAGGTTCGTTACTTGTAAGGTTCATCATAGGGGAGGGTCTTCGGACTCTCCCTTCTTTGGAGTTCTGTTATGCCCATCTACGCTTCCGCGTTTTTCATTCCGACGTCGGCGAGTATTCCGTATATCCTCGAAGACGTTTACCAGAAGGGTGGTTACCGCTCGGTAGCGACTATCGCTGAGCGTGACGCCATCAAAACCGCTGCACGGAAACAGGGCATGCTCTGCTATGTGCGCGAAGACCAGAACATCTACTGGCTGCCTGATGCAGTAGTTGCTGGCGCTGCCGCATGGAAGCCGTTCGACGTCACCAAGTACGTCAACTTCGTGTGGAAAGATCCACTCAAGATGGAGATTAAGGACGGCAAGTCCGAAGTTTCTATCGACGAGAAGCGCATCGTCCCAATCATCGTGGACGAGGAAGAAGGGTTCGTGCTGCTGGCTGGTCCGAACGGTCCGATCTGGCAAGAGTTTGAGCCACTCCCTTCCCGTGCGAATGCGCAGAAAGGTTGGGCGTTGATTCTCGATGCCAACAAAGACCTGATCTGGGGACCTGTTACTGGTCTGCCTCCGACTGATGGCGTTAGCGAAGGTTCTGCTGTCGTTCTCGGTCCAGACGGTCCCGAGTGGGGTCAAGTCTCCGGCGGCAACAAGATGCGTACCATGCTCGGCGCGTTGTTTGCTGGTGTGCCTGCTGACGGTACCGCAACTCAAGTCGTTGACATCCCAAGCGCATCGGTAATGGTCGTAGAGCTGGGCGTCGATGTACCAGACGTACTGATCACGATTCACACCACGAGCGCGTACAACGACACCAACCCGTATGCCTTCCGTTCTGCGCCTGCCATGTTGCATGATGACGGCACTTCGGTAGCTGAGAACGGTGATGTCAGTCGTCAGCGTCGCTACGCTTTGTTTGCCGCTTCGGATGTTGCTGATCCGAAGATGTACATCACGGCGACGAACGAAGGCGCTGCAACAACCGACATTCACTTGTCGTTCACCGTACTGCCATTGGAGTAAGTCATGCTATGGTATGCCGAAGCTAAGGTTAAAGACCTTGAGGCTATGGACTGGTATACCTACAATGGACCAAAGATTGTAAAGCTGGGCGTTGACAAGCAGTTCAACCAGAAACACCCGCTTGTCATCAACCCAGGAGAGCTGGTAGCACTCGCGATGCCAGCTCGCGGTCCAAGTGTTGGTAAGTACCGTGTAGTTCTCGGGCATGCAGTTCATGTGCTGTTCCGCAGTGTGCCGCAGAAGATGATCGACAAGATCATGCCGAACCTCAAGCCGTACAAGGGCAAAGTGCCCACGCATGATGTGTTGCCTGAGAACAAGAAGCGCACCAGCAAGGTTCGTATTCGTGAGCGTGCGGAGTCTGACAAACAGAGCGACGACTTGTATAAGCCGACCGGCCCTGTGCGTGAGACAACCCAGTACAATCGTGAGAACTACCAGTGGCGCAAGGTCGTTCATGCAGGCACCAAGATCCAGACCATGAAGCAAGGGCGTACCAAGTACACTCTGCAACAGGACGATGTGATTGGCGTTCGCTACATGACCAAAGCCCGTGGCGGGTTCATCATTCTCCCTGATGGGCAGCGTGTGAACATCCACGACGACACGTACAAGCAATTGCTGGGCCACACCCGTATCTTGCCGTCGAGCAAGCAGCAGAAAGGCATCGTGATCCTCGCGGACATCAAAGCCAATCTGCCGAAACAGACTCGGGTGCGTAAGCCAAAAGAACCAGAACCAGATGTACGCGACAAACCCAAGCCTGAGTCGGCAGCGGAGCGTCTGCGCCGTCGTCTCGGTCATGATGTTGCCAAGACCCAGGGTGCAAGTCCGCACGATGAACTCCCTGACGAAGCTGATGACTGGAATGACGATGAAGAGGATGTGTCGGAAGAACCGGCAGCTTCAACTCCATCTGTTGTGCCAACTGCGCACCAGCCAGTACAGGTCCTGAAGGTAGGCTCTCTGATTCAAAGTTCCAAACGTCCAGAAAACGAGTTTGTGGTTGTTGATTCGACTGCACGCGAAGGTTACACGGAGTTCGCTCTGTTTAACATCAAGAAGAAGGACGTCCGCATTCTCCGCATCCCGAATGATCAAGACATGGCGAAGTACAAGTCTGTGATTTCCAAGGGTGAAGCGAGTAAGTCGGACTTGGCTGCTGGCAAACGGGCTTTGAATGGAGCTGTAAAGAATAAGACGTTTACCGTTGGCTCCATTCACGACTAGTGAGAACTATGGACACTACTCTCCTTAAGGCAATCAAAAGGAATCCAAGAAAGGCGGTTGAGGGGATGACCCTCACCGCACTTCGGAAAGTCCTGCAAGAATTCGATTACCAGTACCACGATCAGAACGCGGCACAGATCGCTGATGACGTGTACAACATCCTGCGCGACGTTTACGACGAACGCAGTAAGAAGCCATACGCCCGTGTCGGGAGCAAACCCACTCAGGCGGCTCGCCGTGTCAAGTTGCCGGTGAAGATGGGTTCGATGAACAAGATCAAGACAGGCTCTACTGGCTTCGACCAGTTCCTGTCCAAGGGTCCGTTCAACGTCAGTGATAAAGAAGACGGTATCAGCCTCCAGTTGCTGTATGAAAACGGTGTGCTGACTCGCGCCCTGCAACGGGGTGACGGTACTATCGGTACTGATTCGTCTGGTGTGATCCCTTCCCTCAAAGTCCCGCAGCGTGTTCCAGTCAAAGGCGAGTTCATCGTCCGTGTCGAGTTCACGATGACCAAGCAGACGTTCGAGAAGCACTTCGACAAAGCTGGTGGTGGTGAGTTTGAGAATGCCCGTAACGGTGCTGGCGGTCTGCTCAACCGTAACCTTGCCACACCTGCTGTCGCCAAGGTGCGTTGTGTCGCGCACGAAATCATGGCAGGCAAGAACGCACGGGTTGCACCGAGTAAGCAGTTCGCGTATCTCAAGTCTCTGGGCTTCGACGTGGTTCCGAACAAGAACTACACCCAGTTGAATGAGACCATTCTCTCCAACCTGTTGAAGATCCGCAAGGCTCGCAGCAAGCGGGAGATTGATGGACTGATCGTTGCCCGGGACACAGCATACAGTGTTCAAGGCATGAACCCAACGCACGCCTTTGCTTTCAAGGTCAATGATCTGGAAGCATCTGTCGTCTGTAAGGTGATCGACATCGAGTGGAATGAGTCGCGCCACGGCCGTCTTGTACCGCGTATCATCATCGCACCTACTCGTATCGGCGGTGTGACTGTTCGCCACTTCACTGGACACAACGCCTTCTTTATCGAGCACGGCTACAGCCTGAAGATGAAGAAGAAACCACCGTATGCTCCGCGGCCGATCAACATCGGTGCAGAGATTCGCTGTGTGCGTTCTGGTGACGTGATCCCGTACATCGTGGAAGTAGTGCGTGCGAGTCGCAAGCCATCCCAGCCTGCAATTCCATTCACGTCTGACGGTGTACGCTATCACAAAGCTGGTGAGCACGGGGATGACCGCAAGGCCAAGTCCCTGATGAACTTCTTCACTACGCTGGAAGTGGACGGTATCAAGCGCGGTACCATTGATATGCTGATCGAGTACGGGTTCGACGACATCAAGTCGATTCTGGATGCGACCAAGGATGACTTCGAAGATATTCCACGATTCGGGCACACCAAGGCCGTGACACTTGAGCGCAATATCAAGGCTGCAGTTGCCAAGAACGCGACCTGGGCGAAGCTCGCCAAGGGTAGTAGCGTCTTCGGTGATAAGCTGGGTGAGGGACGCCTTGTTGAGGTGTTCGACAATATCCCAGGCGTCATTGATATGAAAGGTCCTGCGTTGATCAGTGCGGTACAGCAAGTGAAGGGCTTCAAGGAACTGGCGCGTGATGTAGCTATCGGGATGCCGAAGTTCAAGAAGTTCCTGAAGGAGGTTGGCATCAAGCCCATCACTCCGAAGAAGCGCAAGGTCTCCACAACAGGCCCAATGGTTGGTATGTCGATCCTATTCACCTCTGTCCGTGATAAACAACTGGCCGAGTGGATCGTTGCACAAGGTGGAAAACTGGCGTCCTCAGCCAAATCTGCTAATTTATTGATTGTTAAAGACGAGTACGCCAGCAATAACAAGGTGGACTTTGCACGGGCGAATAAAATCCCCGTGATGACAGTCGATAAATTCCGTGCCAAATACAAGGTGTCCTGATGACTGCCATTCGCATCTATCTCGACGGTACGTTTGAAGCCACAGCAGCCAAGACCGTCGATGATGGACTTGCTGATGTTCGTGCCGCTGTACGCGCTCAAGGGCTTTCACCGCATTCTCCCCGTGGGCAAGCGCTCATGGAGAAACTGATGCAATCCGCGCCAAAGAAACGCCCAGGTCAACCACCGGTAACTGTGGACGTTGCGAAGCTCCAAAAGCAACGCACTGACCAGATGTCCGTTATTCGTATGCTCAAGCTGGACATCAAGAAACTGGAAGGCAAGCCGCTGCTCGGGCCTGTCAGCCAAGAGAAACTCGATGGCCTAGTTAAGCAACTGGGTTACGAGGAACAAAAGCTCAAGGGTCTCGAAATGAGCATCCGTCGCCTACAGAAACGCCAAACCAAATAGAGGTATATATGGCCCTTATCCGAATCCACGCCGACGGTACTTTCGAGACCGCTCACGTTGAAGCCACTGCCGCTACCAGTGTTGAACTGAAAGCGAACATCACCGCGCTCAAGAAAGATTTGTCGATCATCGACAAGATCGTCAAGCTGCGCGCAACCCGCGAACGCATCCAGCAAGAACGCCTGCGCAATAGCCACAAGTCGGGTCCAGCGGCTGCTATCGCTCACACCAAGCGTGTAGCGAAGATCAACGACGCGATCAAAACCTTGACCGGTACGATTTCCGGTGGCAAGTTCATCAAGCCCGAACTGATCCGTACACGCATCAACACCGCGACTGAGCGCTACGAGAAAGCACGCGCGGCAGCCAAAGCTCCAAAGTTGACTCGCGGTAACAAGACGGGCGATCCGCGTCGCAACCCTCAGCGATTGAAGACCGTACGCGCTCCGAAAGATCACGGCGCTGCATTCGATCGTGGTGCCAAGAAGATCGCAGGTACTGTGACTCGCGGTATCCGTAGCGAACTGCGCGATCACGGCAAGACTGCACTCGTTCCAGTCAGCAATAAGCCAGGTGCCAAGGCTCCAGTAGCCAAGCCGTCGGGCAAAGCTGCTGATACTGCTACCAAGCACGCTACCAAGCCGTCGCGTGGTGCAATCGGTAACACCCTGGCCGAAATCAAAGCGGTGAAAGCTCGCATCGCTACTGGCGAACTCAAAGGCGCCAAGCTGATTCGCGCTCGCGAAGAACTGGAAAAGCAACGTGAAGCTCTGCGCGGTCTGCGTGCTGGCAAGTCTCCTGCGAATCAGCGCGCCATCGTCAAGCCTGGTGCTGCCAAGCACATGGGCGGCGCCAAGAAGATCGTCGGCAAGCCAAGCGGCATGGGTGATGCAGCCGCGAAAGGCAAGACCGTTGCTACTCTGACGAAACGCCTGACTGCTCTGCGCGACCAGCGTACTGCTGCTCAAACGGCTGGCAACAAAACCAAGAGCGCTCAACTGCTCTCGCAGATCAAGATCATCAAAGGTCAACTGGCTGCGCTCAAGAAACGTTAAGCGATACCCAACGGCCTAGCTAATAACTGGGCCGTTGTGCGTCATAGAGTATAATTCAAGGAGTGCCTCATGGCGCGTATTCGCATTTACCTCGACGGCACGTTTGAAGCGACTGCCGGAAAGTACAGTTTCGCCACAGATAAAGAACGTCGTGATCGTGTCAAGGTGTTGCAAGGCGACCTGAAGATCATGGACAAGGTCGAGAAACTCCGTGTCGACCGTGAGCGCAACAAGAAGACCATTGCTACACTGAAAGGTCCTCAGAAAGAGAAAGCCCGCGCTAAGGACAAAGAGTTCTTGGGCAAGATCAAAGAGTTGAAGGCTAAACTGACTTCTCCTCGCCACAGTAGCAGCAAGATCATTGGCGGCATGATTCGCCAGACCTTGGACACCGTCGTTGGCGGCAAGACCATTGGTCAGATTGCTAAAGAAGCAGGCATCAAGCCAGGGTCTAAGAAGCCAGGCAAAGCTCCATCTACCAGCCCAGCAGGCAAAGCTGCACTGCGTAAGCAGGTTGCTAAGCAGGCGCCCGCGTTGAAGAAAGCCTTCGCCGAAATCGACGCGAAAGATGCAGCGGAGAATGAAGCCAACCTGACGCTCAAAGACCAGAAGATTCTCAAGAGTCTGCGAGCAGGTTTGAAGTCCCTTGAATACACGCAATCGCGCACCAAGCCTAGTGATGAACACTACGCTGCACGCAAGGCAGACATCAGGGAGTTCAAGGACAAGATCAAGGATGTGATTGCCAAAGGGGCAAAGAGAGCCCCAAAGAAGTAAAGGGTGATAGCAAGCCTGTTGCCCGCCAGACTTCGCCCTTGACGCACCTGCATGACTTCGCCAGCAAACCTCGTGGCCGTTTCCCATCGAACGACTTGATGGATGCTATGGAGAAGTCAGGGCTGCATGATGAAAGTAAGGCGCTGAACACCGCTATCAAGGCCTGGGAGAATGCACCACGTCCCAGGACTGAGGAAGAACGCGACTACGGCAAGCGCGCTCAAGCCGCAGAAGCGGTTGAAGACCACCTGAACCGTCTCAAGAAGCACGGCTTGACCCAGAGTCAAGTCAACGGATTGAGCGATAGCATTCTACAAGACCGTGACTAGGTTCAGGACGAACCACCTTCTCAAACATGGAAGACTAACTAAGGAAACCGACAATGAAATTCGCCGTATACGCAATTGCCAAGAACGAAGCCAAGCACGCAGCCCGTTGGTTTGAAGGGGTCAAGGACGCAGACGAAATCTACGTGCTCGACACTGGTTCAAGTGACGGCACCCAGAAGATCCTGTCTGACCTGGGTGTGAAGGTGAACAACGTCTCAATGGAGCCGTTCCGTTTCGACACTGCCCGCAATATGTCGTTGAACCAAGTGGGACTCGACGTTGACTGGTGCATGTTCATCGACTTGGACGAGACGATGGAGCCTGGCACGATCACCAAAATCAAGGAAGCAATCACCGCAGCAGAGTTGAATGGCTCGTTCAATAGCTTCATGCTGAACCTGGTGTTCACGTTCGATACGGTTGGCAACAAGAAGCTCCCGCTGATCACTTACCCGCGTGAGTGCATTCACAAGCGCCAGGCCTTCTTCTGGAAGTATCCTGTGCATGAAATGCTTGCGCCTTACGATGGTGAATACTTCTACCTGGAACTGCCGTTCAACGTGTACCACGAACCTGATTCTACCAAGAGTCGTTCGTCGTATCTGGAACTGCTCCAGTTAGCGGTCGAAGAAAACCCAGACGATGCGCGTCAAGTGCAGTATCTGGGCCGCGAATATATGTACCGTGGCGATTACCTTGACGCGATCATGTGGTTGCGCAAGCACATCGACATGGAGACCCACGGTCCGTTCCGCTCTGAGTCTGCGACGTACATCAGTCGCTGCTATCAGGCAATGGACGGTACGTTGGAAGAAGCAATGGACGAAGCCGAGTCTTGGGCTCTCCGTGCTTGTGCTGAATTCGGTCGTGCTCGCGAACCGCACTGTGAACTCGCCTATCTGTACTTCTCTTGCGGTGCGTGGGAGTCGGCCATCGGTATGCTGCGCAGTGCATTGCGTATCGACAGTGCACCGACTGCAGCCATGATTCACGATGCCAAGTACTACGGTGCGTGGCCGTACCACCTGCTCGCCGTCTGCTACCAAGAGATTGGGAACAACGTCGAAGCACGGAAGAACATTCAACACGCAATGGCGCTATCACCGAAAATTGACGGTGCTCTGGCAAACGATCTTGCAAGAATCCTGGGACTCAGCCATGTTAGTCAGTCTCTCCCTAGCGACACCGCAGAAAAGACTCAATAAAGAGGCGTTCCTAAAGCTGGCTAAACAGGCTCAGTTTCGGTATCTTGAAACGTACCCGAAGTCGAAGCACCGCTTTCTGATCAATGGCAAGAAGGCCAAGATCATCGGTCAACCGAAGAATGCGCGTCTCCCGAAAGCTGAGCCTGCCAAGCTGCGCAAGCTGTCACGTACCGAGTACGAGGCGCTGGACGACAAGGGCAAGAAGCGCTACAACGAACGATTCCCCAAGTCTGGTCACGTCCCACGATTCCGCAAGGGTCGCAAGGACCTGAGCAAGAAGCGTCTTGATGGCAAAGAAAGCCGGAAGGAAGCTGGGCGTCGTCGTGCAGACGAACTGGTCAAGGTCGATAAGCAACGCAATACCATGCACGATGAAGGTGCTGGTACGATCAACCGTCAGTCCGTGCAAGCGCTTTCCCAGATTCGCCCTGAGCAACTGAAACAGGGCGCTGCCAACATCAACAACAACCGGGACGAGATTCACGGTCTGGTTGATCAAGAGATTCAACGTCGCCCCAACCTGTTCGGCCGTGGCTTAGCCTCTGTGCGGGATATGATGCAAGGCGGCCTGCTTGATGATGACGTTATCGACGGTGAGTTTGAGGAAGTCGAGGACGAAACCCAAGCAGTAGATGCGGATGGTCAGCCACTTCACGACGAAGACGGCAAACCAATCAGCAAGAAACAGAAGCGCAAAGCTGAGGACGAGGCTGGACCAGATCCGTCTCTCGATCCAGAAGAAGATGAAGACGACGATGTCCGCTCGAAGAAAAAGAAGCGTGAGTTGTCGGAAGAATCGGACGAGGACCGTCAGAAGCGCAAGAAGAAAAAGAAAAAGAAGAAAAAGAAGGACGAGAAGAAGAAACGCGACGGCCAAGCAGTATTGGGTGCTATCGCCAAGTTCGCACTTCTGGGCGCCGGCGTTGCACTGCTCGCTATCGGTGCTGGTCCTCTCGGCATGGTGATCGGCCGTGGTCTGATGGATATGTGGTCGAGTATTGAATCGACTGCTGCCAACAGCGAAGGTAAGACTCAGGAAGAAATCGACCATGATACCGTGGACGAAATCCTGACGCAAACCACGTCGTACATGAAGAACATGGACCTGAACGATCTGCATGAGAGCAGCCAACACCTGTTCAAAGCAATCGCAGCCCATGAGCCGAACATCGACATCTACAACGAGTGTTTCAGCACCCTGCTGCCACTTGTGCGTGAGCGCCCAAAAGGTCGCCCAGGAAAGAACTTCTTCGGCAGTTCCAACGCAAATGTGGATACGATGGCGGATGCGCTCAAACGTCGTCTTACCGAGTTGAAGCTCCTGAAGAACTTCGACCACGTGGATGACGAGCATGACGAGTGCTTTATGTTCTTCTGCAATGACAAGGCCAGAACCCTTGTTGCACTCGGAGCGACCAACGAGCACGGTCTCTACCACGTTGCATTCCTGAACTGGTGATGACATGGAGCGTATAACCTACAAGTGCGATAAAGGGGAGGCCAAGCTTCCCCTTGCCAAGCGCAAGAAATGGCACGTGTATCTTGGCAGTAACCAGATTGCGACGATCACAGCGACTGAGGAACCATCTTCGGATCACAGTCACTCGTTGCGTATCTGGAAGGCCAAGATGTACGACAATGCCTTCGACCCGTTCGACTTCCCGCATCACCCTGATGATCACGAGGAAGAAGAAAAGACCAAGCCGCATGTTACTCTGTACGAGAGCAAGCCGATGCTGGTTAATCCACAGCCCATGACTATGCGAGAAGCGCGGTCGTGGATCAAACACGTTGTTCAAAGGGGTTCCCAATGAAGCATCTGTCTACCAGCTTTTCTCTGGGTCAAGCTCCCGTTGAACTGCACAAGATTGTTCGCCCGAAAAGCTCCCGCATTGAACTGAATGAAAATCAGGCCGGTGGTGAAGCCCGTGTACTGGATGCCAACATCTGGTTGCCCAAGGCTGCAAAGCACTACCACATCAGTGCTGACATCCGCGACTTTGTGATCGTTCCGGTGCCGTCGATCATCACCTCGATCCCGAACACCAACGGCGACAGCGCATCGTTGGCGCAACTGACCGAGTTCAACCCTGAGTTCGGCAACCTGACGTATCAAACCTGGCGCGGTAAGCCGACGTTTGTTGAGCATGACAACAAGGACATCACGAAAGCGCGTGGGGTGATTCTCGATACCTATCTGCGTCCGCTTCCGCGATTCCCCAAGTTCGCCAAGCTGGTAAAATTGCTGGCGTTCGACCGTACCAAAGACGCACAGTTGGTAGCCAACATCCTGAGCAACCAGGTGAGCACGTATTCGATGGGTATGTACTACTCGTCCTACACTTGCCCTATCTGTGGCGCTCGCGTTGGCAAAGGGATCGGCGCACCGTGTATTCACACGCGCCCTGGTCGCCCAACGTATCAACAACCAGATGGCCGTCTCGCATATCGTATGTGCGAAGGTTTGGTCGGCTTTGAAACCAGTGTCGTTCTCGACCCTGCTTACATTGTCGCGCAGTCGAATATCATCTGGGACTTGTCCACGCTGTAAGCGATCTGTCCTCTACGCCAAAGAGTGCGGTCCAGTATCCGTAGGGTGTGCAACTGCACACTCTGCCGATGATGCACCTAAGCAACCTTTAGCAATCAGTCCAGAGGACGTTACATGAGCAATTTTCCCGCGTTGAAATTCTTCAACTTGACCACCCCTGAGAAGGTAACGATCAAGACGAAGGATCTTCCCAAGTACGCATCCGAGTTTTACGCGGCTAGTGAAGAAAGGATCGCCTTCACTGTACCAACATCTGGTGAGAAGATCGAGTCGACCAAGAACTCTACTTTTCCGCGCTGCGAATATCGCGAAACACATGAAGACGGAACTCTCAATAACTGGGATGCTACCAAGGCCCAGGTTCACAAAATGGACTACTGGATTGCAGTTGAAGATCCAGGTAAAGCCCGCAAGCTGATCATTGGGCAGATTCACGGCAAGAGCAATTCTCCGCTGTGCAAAGTTCAGTTGAACGACGAAGACAACAAAGGCGACGCGGATCTGATCCTGCAATACCGCAAGGAATATGAGGGTGATGAAACCAAGATCACCATCAAACGCGGTATCAAGTTCGGTCAAATCCTCAAGCTGCGCATCACGCTCACTGACACCTTCCTGCTGCTCATCCATGATGACGGCAAAGAGATTGCCCGTGCGCAGTTGAGCAAAGCCAGTTACACCAAGGCCAAGGACCTGTTCTACTTCAAAGTCGGCGCTTACGTGCAGACCAAAGTGAACTCGGCCAAGTCTACGGCTGTCGTCTATCTGTATCACCTCGACCTGTACCACGGTGATGCAGTAGCAGAACAAACCCCTGCTGTTCCGGATACGACCACCCCACCAGCGACTCCTACTCCAGTACCTCCACTTCCGGGTGAGATTCAGGTGCCAGAGCCAGAAGAACCTCAGCCTTTGCATGAGCAGCTTCAGGATCGCATCGACCAAGTGGGTCTGGACTATCGCAATACCAAGCTCACTGCTGTGCAAGCTGGTACGGAACTGAACGCACTGTCGAAGGAAGTGGCGAAAGTCCCCAACGACAAGTTGCGTGCGCCTTTGTATGCCAAGATTAAGGAAATCAAAGCTACTCTGTGACGCAACGGCGTGCTGGAAACGGCACGCTTCTAATTTATGCAGAATCGAACAGGATGGTTGTTTGTCCCTGTTGATCCCCGCCAGAATTTACACGGAACCCACAACCATGATGATCAAGCTCTCTATGAAGAAAGAAGAAGCAACGGCAGCCAACAAACTCGAACACATCAAATACACTGGTACCAACGGCCTGTACTCTGCGGTCGTTCCACTTCCAGGGTACGTTGATCGCATCATGGCTATCAGTGAAGAACTCGGCTTGAATACCAACGAAGCCGACCTGCATGCCACTGTGATCTACAGCAAGAAGCCAGCGGGCACACCAGAAGTCTCCAACTTCAACCCAGATCGCGCTATCAGCGGCATCATCAATGCTGTCGAGTCCTGGGTTGGTGCAAACGGCAAGACCTACATCGTCTTGAAAGTCGTTAGTGAAGGCATCGTCAGCCAGAACTCCTCCTTCCAGCGCATGGGTGCTGAGCACACGTTCGTGCCGTTCTCCCCGCATATCACCTTGAGCGATGAAGTGGCAGTCACTCCAGAACTCCAGGAGAAGATTGAAAAGATCAACAAGCGCTTCGCCTACCGTCCACTGGAGGTAACGTTCGCTGGTATGATCATCGGCGATCTGGAGCCGTAATGGGCGTTCGTCGCAAGAAGAAACCTGTCCGCTCTGTCAAACGTAAGATCCGTATTCGGCCTTTGCTCCCACAGGTAGGTGATGCGGCAGAGACAGAAATGTTCCTGATCCAGACTGAGAGCCGTCCGCTATGAGCATGACAGTAGCCACACCGTATCGCAAGAAGATTCCAAAACCACCGCTCGAAGTTGACACGCTGCCGCTGTACGGTCTGGGTTCGTTGCCACAAAATCCAACTGATCAGCAACTCGACGCAGTGTTTCAGACAGTCCAGAGTGATCCGGTGAACGATCCGTCTCTGTACTTCCCTGCCGTTGACGACACCACGTTCTATTACTACCTGTGCCCGACTGAGTTCGGTGCAGTGACGTTCAAGGACAGTACGGGTCAGATCGGCGGTTGGGATGGTGCAAGCTGGCCTCTCGATGATGTCGGCGCAGTCTACGGTCCCGTGTTGATTCACTACAAGGGTCGCGACTGGAATATGTATCGCACTGACTTCCCAGGTAACAGAGGCGGCGTGACTACCACGACGTTTGCCAATGGCTAGAATCTCCATGTACCTGGACCCGCGACGTGACAACGACGGACCTCGCATCAGGATCATCGAAGAACCTCACGTCAACGATACTCCGGGCAAGACCAAGTCGCGTCTGCGTGACAAGCGCAAGCGTAAAGAGAGCCAGGACATGGTAGATGCCAACGTCGATAAACTCGCCGGTGAAGTGCATGTGTCCAAGGTGAATTGGAAAGGACGTCGTGAACGCGGCGATCCCTATTAAAGGTGCGCCATGAGCGAAGTCCTCTGTAACTGCATCAACCCGTTGCTCTGTACTCACGGTAAGCCTGTCATTCCTGCGCCGCCTCTGCCGTGTGCGTGCGGCAAGCTGATCATGTGTACGTCGAAAACCCCGTGCAGCAACCTCGCGGGTGGTCAACCTTTGCCTACTCTGGGTCCGTCAAACATCCGCTCTGTCGAAGACCTGTTTGCGATCCTGATGAAGTGCGGTGGCGCCATCGTTAACGCGAATAGCTGCACTGCATATCAGATTGCCGAAGCCCGTTCCGAAGGTCGTATCTACATCGACACCCAAGGTTATGGGTTTGTGTTGCTCACACCTGAATGGTTGAACAACGTGCGCAAGCTGGAAAAGCTGCATCCGTAGACCTAAAAAAAAAGGCCACTGCTCTTTCGAGACGGTGGCCTTTTTTTTACTTCCGTTTCTTGAATTCTTGCTTCTGGTAATCTTCCCACCAGCAACTCAGGAAGATGTATGCGCACACTAATGCGAGCAGCACACCTCCCATCCAATCAGCTATGTACGTCGAACCAATGACTAGCAGAAGTATGACGAACACCGTCAGAATTGTCTTAAGGAACTGTACGACGCAGAACTTCAGGAAGCCCATCACTCAAACTCGCTGACAGTGCCTTTCGGCTTGAGCCCATGACGCTTCATCACGACGATGAATTCATCATCCTGGAGTTCGCGTAGCTTCATCGCCACGTTGTCGTCCCAGATAGAGTTGTTGGCAGACGGCACGATGAACAGTGGTTTGCTATTGATGTTCGGTGGCGGCGAGAGTTCGTGGCGCTTGTACTGCACGGTCGCAAACTCAGCAGCAAACTTCTCGACATCCGCCTCGTTCATGATGATTGCATGGCAGTCGATCAGCGCAGTCTTCTCGATCACAGTACGCGAGTTGTAACCAGTGCGCACCAGGATGTAACCGTGGCTTTGGTACCAACGCGCATGTCGCAGACAGTTCAGCGCACGCTCTGCGATCAGATGCCCAGAAGGACCAACTTCGGTGAAGTGATACTCTGGCTTCTCGTCCGTTTCAAACTCAGCACCGTCTGGATAGAACCCAACTGGATTCTCAGTCCACTCGATTGCCATCCAACCTTGCGCTGGTGGTGGGCCGTCGTATGGTGCTGCGCGAATACCCTCAGCTTTCAAGGCTGCAGCCATCAACCCGGGATTAGACGGGTCAACGCTGCGTTCCCAATACTGCACACCTTCAAGATACGGTGGCGGCTGTTCCTTGCTCACTGTGTACTTCATTGTTCCCCTCCCGACAAACGATCAGTTTGTTGTTGCAGAAGCGCTCGGCCGACGGCATGAATGCGTCAGTCCAGACTTCTGTGCCGTGGTAAATTCCCAAGAACCCATTGAGAGTCCGCTCGTATTCGGTGCTGATCAGGAACGCTGGATCTTCCATGATCTTCTTGTTCGTCAGGATCTTCGACATCAGATCCGCACCGATGATCACGTAATGCGTACCGTCCCGATTGCAGGCATGGCAGAACTTCAACATCGACGGACGTTGGATCTTCTTGCCGCGCACGATTGCATAGCGATGTGCTTCTTCCACACTGCGTGGTTTGGCGATTGCAATGCGGGCGTAGTCGTCGTAAATCTGGTACTCGGCACGCTCGCCATCGTAGAACTGCTCAACGCCGTAACCCACGAAGATCAGCACTTCACCATGTTCATCAACGCTCAACCACCCAGGCACGCCGTCTTCTTCGTTTTGCTCCCAGAACACAACCATCTGATTCGGCTCTGGTGGGTTCAGTGCATCGGTGACGTACTTGGACTTCTGCTTTTCTTCACGGCGAATGATCCACAGATCACCATCGAGCACTTGCGCAGACGGTGCTTCGTACAACTCAGACCACATAGGCGTGCCGTGTACTTCACCCATGTAGCCTTTGATCAGCGACGAGAAGTTGGTGTTCGCGTCATACACGGCTGCAGCCAGTGCGCTTTCCTGGAAGTCAGGCCAGAGCTTCGACGGCATCAGCACGTACAACGCATCACCGGACTGGCATACGTCGAGCAACGCATCCAGTGTTGGCTCACAGCGTACCAGATCGCCCAGATGATCAGCCCGTGCTTGCGCTTGACGGAATGTCTTGGGCATTGGCACAGCAATCAGCGTACCATCTGCTGACTGCCGGCGGGCGTATTCGATTGGACCTGCAACTGCGTAGCGCTCACCGTCCATTACCCGGTAGCTGTTATCACTACCTGCAAGACGCAGCTTCCAACCACCAGTGGTGCCGAGTGGTTCCTTGTTCGCAATGTTCTTGGCAATCTGCTCAATCGCATCATGCACCGCACGTTTACCAACTGCTACTCGGAGTTCAACGAAACGCTCCCAGTACAACATGCCAGTTTCCGGTGGCGGTGGATTGTCCTGACTCACTACATACGGCTCAGTTTTCATTGCGACTCCCTTATTCCCAATAGCCTTTCTTGCGGTCGTAGCCAAGTGTCTCTGCTTGCGACCACAGCATCAGTTCTTGTACGCCGAACTGTTCGCTATGATAGTTGAATTGTTCGATGGCTTTCTGTACACACGGTGCCATGATGATCATGGTTTTAGGGATGTCGGTCAAATCAACATCACCCCAGGACGAATGCCCAACTGCCATGAACTCCTTACGATCGTGGTTGATCGCACAAATCTTCTCACCGCTCATGTTACTGCTCCTACAGGTTGCTGCCATGTCAACGATGTCTGGCATTTATTCCTCGATAACTACCCATGATGCAACGTGACGCACAAGCATCTGACCGTCTAGTTCTGCGCGAATCAGGATGTCATGCGGGACGTACAACCCTTCTGTATCAATGAACAACGGGTTACCACCACGTCGCGGCACTCGCCCAGTAGCAATGCCTCGCTTTTCGAGTAAGGCAACTAGACTCTTACCTGCAACCCACACCTGCTGGTTCTCTGCAAAGCGTACAGGCTCCGATGTCAGTTGTTCCATTACCTTGTCAATTGGTTGGTGGCCCCAACGAATCGTGTTCAGGTTGTGACGCAACTGGAAGAACAGATGATTGACTTGAGCGTCCGTCGGTCTGTGATTCCATTGGACTTGTACCAGCTTGTTCCCAGCCTCAAATGGTTCTGCTGGGCTGTATGACTGGTACCCGTCCGGATACAGGACAAAGTAACCACCAACGCGCGGGTCATGCTTGCTGTGCCAAGTGAAATCAACCTTGATCTTATGGCACGCCTCGTTGTAATACTTACCGCCAGGCTCATAACTAGCAGCCCATTCCTTGTCATGTGCTGTGTCTTCGCGCTTTGTGATCATCCCACGCAACTCGTTGGTGTCGAGTGTCAGCAGGTAACCATCACGTTCTTCCACAATCTCCAAGATCTTGGCACCGTGAATGATCTTGGTCTGCTGATAGCTCGGCAGGGTATTGCGAAGGTTATCTGAGGTGTTCGTCATCCTTATCTCCCAGCAGACCGCGCATCAAACGAATACGGCCTGGCTTGTCTAGTGCGACCATGTAGTCCCAGCAGTTGTCGCGCAACGCTATCCAGAACGGCTGCAGTTTATTGCGTTCGCTGAATGCGGTACGGAGGATTGCAATTGCGTAACGCGGACCGATGTCTTGCGCACGTACCAGACCCAGAAACTCCTGGACGTATGCAAAGTCCTTGCGATCAATGGCATCTTCAATGGTGTCGATGATGAAGCGGCAGATTTCTCTACCGCACATTTGGTTGTCGATGTCCGCGTCGTGCATTACAACCAGCTTGGCATACGCCTCGGCTGGAGTCATACGGCCACCGGAGCAGGGATGAACGCACCAGGAATGTAGCCCTTGATCACGATGTCTTCGACCTTGTGTTCCAGAATAGACATGCCGAATTCAGCGCGCTTCAACTGAATCACAGGCTTGCTTTCTGGGTTGATCGGCGTTGCCAGTTGTTGCTTGATCTGGTCTACGTGGTTCGTGTAGATGTGCGCGTCACCAACTGTGTGATACAGACGCCCAGCTTTCAGATCGCACATGGCGCACAGCAGGTGAGTGAAAATGGAGTAGAACGCGACGTTGTACGGCACGCCCAAGAACCAATCACCCGAACGCTGGTAGAGTTTGCAGTGCAGACGATCTTCGCCAGCTTCGTCTGGTTCGATACACCACTGAGCGAGCGTGTGACACGGAGGCAAAGCCATTTCTTCGATGAACGCTGCGTTCCATGCGGTCAGTACAACACGGCGTGCAGCCTTCTGGTCGCGGGTGTCGAGTGCAGTCTACAGCTTCTTGATCTGGTCAATGACACGACCAATCATCAACTGCCCGTTGTCTGCGGTACCCAGATGTACGAAGCCTTTGCTGCCGTACTTCTCCCACGCATCGCTGCCGTAGATAACCGACGGGTCGATCAAACGATTATCTGGCCAGTGACGCCACTGAACGCCGTACACAGGACCAAGGTCGCCGTCGATCAGACGTGTATCACCGATGCCCCATTCGTCGAGCTTCGCAGTGATCGTATCGAACTGCTCTTGGGTGAACTCTGGGAAACCGTCTTCGGTCTGACCGCCAGTGAATTCGTCGAACCAAGTAGCCCACTTGGCTTTCTGCACCTTGGTCATGCTGTCGCGGCGTTGCTGCCAGTCAAGCGTTTCCCAGACCTCGGTACCTGGGATTACCCAGTTGTTCCAGAAGGTCACGCCGTGGTCGATCAAGAACTTCAGGCGATTCGAACCACTGAGCATCCAGACCAACTCAACGACTGCTTTATCCCAGAAGACTTCTTTGGTCGAAGGTAGACACACGGTTGGATCACCGTCTTCGTTGATCAGGTCGTACTCAACCTGAATCTCACCGAACTTGCCACGAGTGCCAGTGCCAGTACGATCTGCCTTGAGCGCGCCGTTGTACAGCAGATGTTCGGCGGCCGTCAGATAACCTTCTTCGTTACGCAATGCGATCGGCATTACGCGACCGCTAGGTAGTGGATTCATTCTTCTGCTCCTTTGCTTGTTTGCTAGCCATCACCAGCAACTCATTGAGGTCTGTATTGTCGATTGGGTTGTAACCCAGTTCTCGCCAATACCCAATACGCTTCTTGCTGCCGTACTCTCCGGCTAAACCCGCCCAGAACAGGAATCGTATATAGCATCCCCGAATGGTACCACACCTTTGCTCTGCCATGTGCATTTTCCATATGGAACGAATGTCTTCGGTGCTTCTTTCAGGATCGAAGCCTTACCTTCTTTCGATTGGAAGCGCCAGCGCAGCACACCAGTAACTTCACGGCGCACGTTCATCACATTGGCCAACCGCCCGAACACCCACCACGCACCTGCCTCATAGAACGCATCCATGTAGGACTCACCACTAACAGTGTGGTCTTGAACTGCATACCACCCATGAATAGCAGGCTTGCGGAGCTTGATGTCAAACCAAGGCTTCATTACCTCCACTTCGTCTTCGATTTCTTCGTTCATTTTGGTGCCCTTTTCACGTATATCCTAATGACTGTTTACAGTTCGGAAACGGCCAGTCGATAATTTATCGCCATTAAGAATTGAGGATAATGCCATGAGCAATCTCGAAATTGTGCTGGCCTTGAAAGGTCGCAACAACATCAGATTGGGAGTGGATGCTTCTCGGGGTCATGGTTGCTTTTCACCCACCGTTCCCGCGACAGCAGCCATCACCGTATTCACTGATCAGATTGCCGAGGTGCGAGTCTCGGACAAGTACGTGCCGCACTGCTGCAAAGGATGTCACACTCCGTCAGTGGTTGTTGGTGCGAGGATCACGTACACCGAACAGCTGCCAACACACCGTTCAACGGACAAGCTGTCCTGCGGCGATACCGCCAGTAACGGTTCAATCTCAACTTTCTCGGATAGCTAACCAATGGCGGATATGCGCGATTCACCGCTATACTCCGACATTAACCTGTATGTCGGAACGTTCTCAAACAAAGAGCTGGTGTACGACACCGACTCGATCAACCAAAACCTCTTTCTGATCATCACCACGCCGATTCGTTCGAAGTGGTTCAGAGTGCGCTACGGGTCAAACATCCCAGCGTACCTGTTTGAACCCATGGATGAAATGACCTCGAACCGTATTCAGCGGGAAATCAAAACCCTGCTGAGTCGCAACGACGAACTGCGGGTGACAATCGAATCGGTCAAGGTTGTTCCGAACTACAGCGTACAAATCTACGCCGTGGAAATCATCTACACTGCACCGAACCTTGATGGCAAGCCTGTCATCTTCCAATTCGGCCTCAACAAGCAAGCAGCCTAGGATTCGTCATGTCCAAACTCGCTATCAGTAAGGTCGTTGTAGACGAGTCCGATATCTACAACGAGTTGGCACGTAAGCTCGCAGAGAAAGGCACATGGAAGGATTTGCTGCCAACGAACACTGGCGCAACCATTCTGTCGCTTACCTCGGGCGCTACCACCGTTAACCAGCATTATATCAACGTCAGCCTGCGCGAAGCATTCTTATCGACTGCCGTGCGGGATTCGTCGATTTTCCAAGGTACCAGATCGCTCGGTATCAAGATCGCTCGCAAGTCGTGCGCCGGCACTACTGCTTGGCTGCAGAACAACCTGACCACCGTGAAGTTCATTCCTGCGTTCACCGAGTTCATGGTGGATAGCGAGAAGTATTTCAACCGTGAGCAGATCGTCATTGCACCGGGTACCTTGATTCAGGACATCCCACTGTACCAAGGTGAGGTCTTCGTTGCCGAGTATGACATCGACGCGCTGAGCCCTGCCGAACTGCAATCGTTCAAGCTGAACAAGCCTGGGTTCGTTGTTTCCGATACCGACATTCTGGTCTGGGTCGAAGACAAGGTGAGCGGGGAAGCGACTGTCTGGAACACGACAGACCAAGCGCTGTTTGAACTCGGCCCAACCGACCAGAACTACTACGAACTCACAGACGGTAACGGTGACGTTGCATTCTTGTTCGGTACTGGTGAGTTTGGTGCGCGCATCCCTACCGGCTCGTTGCTCAAGGTGCGGTACGTCATCACCAAGGGTAGCACTGCAATCGGTATTGCTGGTCAGCGTGTGCGCATGGCGTCACAGCCGGAAATCAACGGGTTCACCGAGACAAACGCTGCTGGCGGTGCTGACCAGAAGTCTGCGCTGTACTACAAGCTGTTTGCTCCAACGATGTTCCGTTCGAACCGCAAGGCGATCAGCCCTACCGAAGTTCGTGCTCACATCATGAACTACCCCGGTGTTGCGGACTGTGCTGTGTTTGCTCAACGCGACATCGCGCCGAATGATCCGCGCTGGCAGAACGTGATGCGTGTCTGCATCCTGCCTGAGAACACTGATGACTGGGGCGGTGCAAACCCGAACCCACGCAGTGCAGCCTGGGAAGCATTCACCAAATGGATTCTCAACGAGATTCAAGCGCTGGCCCAGATTCAAACCTGGAACCCAAGCAAGCTGTTCGTTGGTGTGTCTGTGCTGCTCGCCGTGAATCCAGATGTCGATCCCGAAGAAATGCGGATCGTTGTCACGGAACGGATTCTCAAGTTGTTCCAACGCAAGCCCGGTGTGCTAGGTCGTCGTCTCTCGCGCTCTGACATCGAAACTGCCTGCAAGGTCGCTGGTGTTGACTACGTTGAAGTCAAGTCTCCGAATGAGGAAATCATTCCTGCTGACAAGACGCAGTACGTGGTGCTTGAGGGCAGCCCGTTGATCAACGTCGTTTACTCCGAGCGTAAAACAGGTATCTCCGGAGCCTACTGATGGAAAAATTAACCTTTGAAGGCCTAGACGCAGAGATTTTCTTTGCGCAGCCTTGGTTCTCGGACTTCACGGAAGTATACGCGGAAGTCTTGAACGACCGCATTCGTTACCCGATTGCCCAGCTCGAAAACATCCGTCTGATCGACAGCGACACTGATCCGTACGTGGTGCTGCAAACGCTCAAGCAGTACGGGTTCGACTTGCCAAGTGACTTCATCCGGCACAACCTGTCTCGCTTGGGTAACTCGCTCAGCCAGTTGGTGCTGTACGCAGAACGTTCTGGTGCAAACGACTACGCCCACACCCTGTCGTATATCTTCGGTCGTTCCGTGGACAGCACAGGGTTGTATACCAACGACTACGTGAACTTCTACCCACAGGCATACGGCACGTTGCAAGTTGACGGCGGTGACTGGTACAAGACCACGCACATCGAACTCGGTATGCAGATGCTGGCTAGCGACTACTCGTTGCTGCTGCCTCGTGGCAAGACGATCAAGGACCGATTCCTGGATGCGTTCTACGAGTTTGCGCCATGGAACATCGTGGTCGAGCGCTTCTACTTCAACATCGACGTTGGTGCCGAGCTGTTCATTTCGGGTCGCATCATCAAACAACCAACGCACTACCATGATGTCGGCATTGGTCCGATGACTGTTACCGCGTTGAGCATCATTGGCCCTACCGAGGTCTATGAGAGCAGCACGCACAGCTTCGACTTGCAGGCAACACTGGCGAACGAAGACGGTACGTACACCCAGAACGTGCCAGTGCGTGGGGAATGGACAAGCAACAAGACAGGCCTGGTGAACTTCAAGGAAGATGTCGCTACATTCAGCGGTGTCAGCCTCGATACCAGTGTCATCCTGTACGCCGAATACGAAGGTCGGTCAGCCAGCCATAATTTAAAGGTGCTGAACGATACCAGCTACATTCGGATCATTGAGATTCTCGGTCCGGATGAACTGCGCAGCAACGAGACTGGAACGTACACGGTTCAAGCGACAACGACCCGTGGCACCGAAATCATCGACATCCCAATAATCAGCACTTCGATCCTCGGGCAGATGACAGGCAACAACCTGACCATCCACCAGATTGACGGAGACGGGGCCGTTGAATTGTGCGCCAGTCTCAAGCTGCCGAACGGACTCACGCTGCAAGCTGTCAAACGTGTTACTGCCATCTACGTCGATCCTGACGTGCATTTGACCGATCTGGAAATCTCAGGTCCGAATGAGTTCTATGAGAACGAGGTGAAAGAGTACACGGCTATCGCGCATTACAGCGATGGTACAACTCGCGGTGTTATCGGTGTCTGGAACTCAGGTTGCGGCAGCGTTCACATTACACCTGACGGCACGCTGACCTCTGGCATGACCGAAGCACCGATGTCGCTTACTTTGTCCGTGCAGCACCAGCACAAGCAAGTGATGTTGGTCGCTGAGAAGCAAGTCCAGTTCAAACGTCGCGTGCTGAGCATCGTTCACACCGAGATTCTTGGACCAAACACTGTCACCGAGTTGACTGAGAACCGCTTTGTGGTATCTGCGCGATTCAGTGACGGTAGTAGTGGCTACGTGAATGCTGACTGGACGACTGACCGCTACTCGATCAGTGAAGACGGCATCCTGAATGTGGGTTCGGTGGGCATCACGCCTGTCAACTTGACGATTCGTGCCCGCGTGAATGGGCGTGACGCGATCAAGCAGATCCTTGCGATCAACACACCAGTAACCCTGGACAACGTGTTGGTTCTTGGGCCAGATAACCTGAGAGAGGGCAGCGTCGGTAAGTACACCGCGTACGCTCACTACTCGAACGGGCGTGACGTTGAAATCACACCGACCTGGGCTATCACAGGTAACCCAGAATGGTGCACGATTGACGAGGAAGGTCTGCTGCGCTTTGCAGAGCCGAAGCAAGGGATCGTGGAGATTCAAGCGATCTACAAGCTCTCTGGTAAGACGTTCATCCAGACCAAGACACTCGTACTCGTTCCGAAGACGCGGATCATCCAAGGTCTGCTTATCTCTGGGCCGAACACGGTGAACGAAGAAGAACGGATTGTGCTGACTGGCACAGCCGTGTACAGCGATGGCAAGATCGAAACAGTGAGCCCGCTCTGGTCTGTGACTAGCGCGGACCCGCTCAACGACCCAGAAGCCATGGCCGACATCGTGAGTCCTGGTGTGTTGCAAGGTCGTGGCGTTGAAGTGCCGACGAAGGTGATTGCGATTGCCCGTTACTTCAAAGAGATTGCCGAGTTCGAATTGACCGTGCTGCCGCGTGTGCGTCCTTCACCAGACGTACCGAAGACTCACCGCATTGTTGGACCAAGTTCGTTCTATGCTGCGAACCAGCGCGGTTCTTACTCGCAGATGATCCTGTTCAACGACTGCCCTGCTGAACTCGCTGTGTCCTCGACATGGTCGATTGACGTAGGGCCTGAAGTTGCAGTGATTGACCAAGGTGGTTTCCTCTGGTCGACTAACGGCAAGAGCGCCGTGGTTATCGTCACAGCCGTGTACGAATGCGGCACGCACACCGTGACAGATACTCTGCTGGTGAATATCATCGGGGTTGACGGCGACGAACTGAAATCGCTGCACATTATCGGCCCAGACACAATGATCGAGAACAAAACCCAGCTGTACCAAGCTGAGTTGTTCCGTACAGGTGAAAGCGAGACGCCAGGTACTGGTCATCTTGTTCAACCTAAGGAATGGTCGATCGTGGCACCCGATGGTCGCGTGACAGTCAATGGTGCAGGCGAAGTGCTTGTCGTTGATGCTGGTACGTCGTTCACCTTCATCTTGAAAGCGGTGTACACGGAAGGATTCGAGACACTGACCGCAACAAAAGAAATCAGCGTCGTGCAGAATGCTGTGCCGATTTATGGTGTTGGTCCTATCGGTATTCGTAACGACCCAGAGGTTGCCCAGTATCTCACTGGTAAGCTTCCAAGTCTTGCGTCGAACCAGCGCTTCACGTTGACTGCTCCGTCTGGCAAGTATATGTACTTCTGCCACCCAGCGTCGCTTGGTATTGCTCAGTTCACTGACACTGCCTCTGACATCGTTGGTGGGTGGGATGGTGCAAGCTGGCCTGATGATGGAGACGTTGGTGAAGTCTACGGTCCAATCAAAATCACCCGAATCGACAGTCGTGGTACTGCGTCGGACTGGTACCTGTATCGCACCGACTTCGACGGTATCGGCACATTCACATATGAAGTGGCCTTCGGCTTCTAAGGAAATGAACATGAAAGTAAAAATGAGCACAGGCCGCGAAGTGATCAACATCTTTGCTGAGCCTGCAAAGGTAGAAAGCACGGCAGCCGTTGACAAAGGGCATGAACTTGCCACTGCAGCCGTGAACAACTCCGAGGAAGGTGTCTGCCCCAAGTGCTCGCGTAGCATGGGGTTCGGCATCATTCCTCAGGGCCAAGTCTACTACTGCGCTACCTGCCGTGTATCGACGCCGATGATGGAGAGCTAAAATGGCTGCCGAAGTCCTTATCCTTTCCGATGTAGGCTTGCAGGCAATCAACAACGCATCAGCCGGTGGACAACTGGTTGATGCTACTGCCTTCAAGATCGGTGACAGCGCTGCTTCTCCGAAGAAAGAAGACGTAACGGATCTGCTGGGGAACACTCTGTTCTCTGGCAACATCCACCACGTTGAAGTAATGAACAAGAACACTTGCCGGTTCGTGTTTGAGGTTCAGGCATACCAGATCGTAGAAGACACCGAAGCAAAGGAGATTACGATCTACCTGAGCAACGGCAGCCTTCTGGGTCGTTGTGTATTCGCTGAGCCAATGATGCTGCTGGCAGGTGAGAACCACCGCTTCAATTGCTTGCTGATCACCAGTCGCTGCGACCTGAGCACGATCAACGTGACCATCGGGGACTACTCCTCGATTCCGATGACACCGTTCCTCTGGCAGTTGCAGACTCCAGGCCTGTCACAGTTCAACGCTGTGACTGTGCTCGACGGCCAGCAGAACAGTGACGGTTCAACCACTCCGATTCTCGTTATGCGCTACGGCGCTGGCGACTTCCAGTGGGCGTTCGCTGACCACAACCGCATCTTCTCGGGTAAGCCCAAGTCAGCTACCGAGTCCGTGATCACTGTCGAAGGCCTTGATCTGGATGAGAACGAGTCGGTTATCGGTCACGTTGTTGCGGGTAACGGGCAAGGTAAAACTCGCCGGTTCCGCTTCAAAGCGAACAAGCTGACCGAAGTAGATGGCAAGCCAATCACCGGGCTGGACGCTCAATCCACCATCGCTATCTGGCGTCGTATTGCTGGATTAGGGGGTGCCGGTGGGCAGTGCAGCTATCCACCTTCGATGGCAAACGTGCCGTCTGACTGGGTGCTGCAACGTGGTTTCGGTGCGTGTCCTGTATGGGGCCCGCAGAAGTCTGGCAGTGGTGCTACTGCATCGCTGTATCGTCCACCTTCGAAGTTGGTGATGAACACCATCAACTACACGGGTAATGGCACAGACGCTCGCTTCCCGATTGGCGACATCGAACTGGAGAACGTCAACTACATTCATCCAAGTCTCGGTGGTGTCCAGCAGCATCGTTCTGCATTCGACCTGAGTGCAAACGAACTGGAATTCGTGGAAGCAATCGACACGAACATCCCGATCGAACTGCGCACCTTTACCCGTGCAGCGTCGAATGGTGCTCGCACGATCATCAAGGTTGACTTCGCAATTGGCGACGGTGTTACCACCAAGTTCAAGCTTAGCCAGATCGTCGAGAACGCGAACTACATCAAGGCTTACATTCGCGGTACCCGTCAGATGTTGACGACGTACACCTACGACAACACGACTGGTGAGTTGACCTTCGTTGCGCCGATCCCTACTGGTGTTGACGTTGAGTTCCGTTCGTTCCGCATGGAAGAAATGGAAGGTTACAGCACGACCATTTCCTCGACTGTGCATACCACGAACGACGACACCTACTACATCGAACTGCCGTTCACTCCGCAGTCGGTTGAGTACGTCGAACTGAGCCAGTCTGGTGCACACGTTCACGGCAACTTGTACTCGTTGGTAGACAACAAGATCGTGCTCTCGGGTCCGATCCGTAAGGGCCTCGAAGTTGAGGTCATCATCTACAACAACGAAATCAGTCACGGTAGCCCGAACACGAACCTGGCTGGTGTTGTCGTCGATGCAGTGTTGACTGGGCGTTCGTTGAAGTTGCTGCGTCATGGTGCTAAGCCAATCACGCTGCCGATTCCTGGTGTGAGTTTGAACGCGGGTCCTGGTATCAACATCACTGGGCAGCACCCGTTCTACACCATCGAATCGACTGTGAGCGAGCAACTGGAAGATCCGGGTGCAAACTTCCAGTTCAACGACTACCGGACCTTGAACGACACCAGTGAGATTCTGTTCACGCACCGGGTCAACTTGACCAGTGATGTGCAGATCGCGGTGCACGCTGACTTCTCTGCGATTCTCGGCCCTGGGTTCCAGACCACCGAAGGTCTTGAGGTTATGGAGTACGTCATTGGTTTCCGGACTGCGAAGTCCAAAGAGCCAGAGTACGGACGCCAGATCACAGGTACCAACGTTTCTGGGTTCTCGTCGCTCGCAGGGGACAAGGTAGAACGCGCATTCAGTAACGCCTCCATGTCGCGAGTTTACGACGTGATCGTTGCGAACCACCAAGCCGGTTACATTGACGTGGTGGTGAAGATGCGAGTGCAGAACGCCAACGTGTCTCTATATGGTGCGCTGCTCACCTTGAACGTCATCATTCTTGGCACACCGAAGATCGCGAAAAATGCCTAACGTCCATTACGTCAATCGCGATGGCAGTCATGGTACTGCCTCGCAACTCCCGGATGGCGCATTGCCGATTGCAGAAGCCCAGTACAATCTGATCGCAGAGAATCCTGGGCTGATCGACATCGTGGTTGAAGGAAGCGTCGTCCATATCAGGCCTTCGCTTATTTCATACAAGAACCTCGCTCTTGCCAGCATGCGTCGTGAAATTCAGCAACACATACCAGACGAATCCCGTCTCAACCACTTGGCCCGTGCAGTGCTCTGCGAACAAGGCTGCTTTGACTCCACCTCAGGTTTGATGCTGACCGCTATTGAAACCAGCGCGAACCTGAGTGTGTTGAATCGCCGCCACAACGAGTTGCTGCACATGCAAGCCAAGTATATCTCCAAAGTGAATGCGGCAGCCGACGTTGTAGCAGTTGACGTTGTGCTGGACGCCTTCGAACGGACTTTGCAAGGTATCGTATGAGCGTAAACGGTGTGTCCACCTCGCCCCTTCTGGCGCGAGCAATTGTAGGAGATCAGACACGCGTGCCAATTGGCGCACCGGTGATTACAAACGTTAAGAGCAAGAATTCCAAGGACATTCAAGCGCTTATCACCGGTACTGATCTTACCGAACCATTAATCAGTCAGTTCGAGGTCTTCGCCGAAGAAGGCAAGTCCGCGTTTCGTGACACCAACAAAGACGCCCTCGACTATCGGGATCGCGTCAACAACAACGACAAGCTGATTGCCGAGTATGCCTTCGATGCTGAAACTGGCTCGTTGGTTCTCGTTCGCCGCAATAAGCAAGTCGAGCGAATCTTCGGGTTCTTTCGCCAGTCTGACTACGGTGTGGGTCCAACGGGTCCACGCGGTCTTCCCGGTAAAGATGGGAAAGACGGTCGTGATGGGCGTGACGGTAAAGACGGTGATGTAGGTTGTGAGGGACCAGAAGGTAAGCCCGGCACTCCTGGGGAAATGGGCAATGAAGCCAACCCTGGTGAAGTCGGTCCTCCAGGTCCTGATGGTTGCGAAGGTGCATCCGGTGATCGTGGTCTAGTCGGACGTGAAGGCCCCAACGGTTTCGAAGGCAGTCGAGGTATGACTGGTCCGAGTTGCGACGAAGACACCAAAGGCGATGCTGGTGCTACCGGTGCAGCGTTTGGTAAGGGCGTTCTGTTTGGTATGCGCTCGATGGAAGATCCGCTTGCAGCAATCGTTGGTCTTGATGATGACGGTGTTGATGCTGCTGCACCGATCTGCGGATGGGACGGCAACACTTGCCCACAACCTGCTCCACCTCCAACGCCTGCTCCACCAACTTCGACACCTGAAGTACCTGCTCCAACTCCGTCTGCGAGTGCTGGTGTGAGTACGTGTAACGGGCCAACAGGTAGTGCTGTCGGTAGTTGTGGTTCGCAGACCAAGGTCTGGTACTCTGCATGGACGATTGATGACGCAGCGGGTAATCCTCTGGGTCTGTCGATGCTCCCACTTGCTCGCCAGAACACCAAAGCAATCCCACACAGCTTCGTGATGTGCGGCACGTTGAACAAAGGTGCGAGTTATACCTTTGAACTGACCACACCTCCAGGCGTTGCATCGTCTCTGTTCATCGACTGCCGCATCATTGCGCAGACCGACTACCCAGGCGGTACAACTCGTGGCACGTTCACTACCGAGACTCGCGCCAGTGTGCGTATCCGTTTCCTGAATAACACTGCTCGCATTCCAACTTGGTGTGGTTTGAAAATCTACGACGCCACTTCTGGTGCGTTGTTGTACTACACAGGGAAGAACGCGAAAGCCTCGGGTATCGGTGCGCCAGAGTTCGCAAGAGTTCGGATTGATCCAAACTGGGGCGGTAACTCCAACGTCGAGCATTACCAATAATGAAGGGCTTCGTATGACAGGGTTGACGAGAATCCCATCCCAAATGATCTTCGCACCCGGTAGTGCTTCTCAGACGGAGATTGTCGTCACAGGGGAGCGACTGGTTGTAACTGATCCGTTGGAATCAGATGTGAGTGAAATCGCTGGTGGGTTTTACGACCGCCAGCTAGGTGAGTTGACGCTCACCTTGTATAACGGGGAAGCTGTGAAAATCAGCGGCTTCCCAGCTGCCGGTTCCATTCCTGTTGGCCCTACCGGCCCTCAGGGATTGCCGGGTAAAGATGGGCTTGACGGACGTGACGGTAAAGACGGTGCAAAGGGTGAACAAGGTTGTGAAGGGCCACAAGGTCCGCAAGGAGCAACCGGTGCTACAGGTCCTGATGGTCGCGATGGTCGCATGGGTGAGCAGGGTGTTCGTGGTTGCCCTGGCCCTAAAGGTCCTCCTGGGGAACGAGGTGCTACCGGCCCCGTCGGTCCAATCGGGCCAACAGGTCCAACCGGTAAGCAAGGTCCAAAAGGCGCTCCAGGTGCAGCAGGTCCAGACGGCAAAGTCAACATCGTAGTCTCGACTTCTGACCCAGGTGCCGTAGGTGCAGGTTGGTTGTGGGTGAACCCAGCAGCGACAGTGCCAGTTACTCCTCCACCTTCGAGTGGCGGTGGCGGTACAACACCAACAGATCCACCAATCGGAACACCATGGCCGTAACCCTGGGATCATTCAATAAGGTATGAGTCTATGACAGGCTTGACGAAAGTACCGTTGCAGATGCTCGCTGCCGTTGGTCGTCCCAATAGCGATGTGCGCTTCAACGGTTTGAACGTTGTGGTAACTCCACAGCAAGAAGATGAAAACGACTACGGCATTGCCGGTGGTACGTTTGACGCTACCTCTGGCACGTTGACCCTTGCACTGCGTAACGGCGCTCAGCTTGAGCTTCAAGGGTTCATGACCCAGGGTGAAATCGGTGTTGGTCCTGCTGGTCCGCAAGGTGCTGCCGGTCGTGATGGTCGTGATGGCCTGAATGGTATCGACGGTGATCAAGGCTCCACTGGTTGCCAAGGTCCTGCTGGCCCGCCGGGTCGTCAAGGTCCGCGTGGTGAACAGGGGCTGCAGGGTTCAACCGGACCGAAGGGTGCAACAGGTCCTACCGGTCCCGATGGTAAAGACGGCACAGTGCAGATCTGGATTCAAACTGAGGATCCAGTAAACACATCGCCTGTCCACATCATCGCCGGCGCCCTGTGGATTAAGCCGTAACTAAGGGGCACACGCATGAGTCGCCTACGCGTAAGAAACACAGCGAACACAAAATGGATCGACATCTGCCAATCGGAGTGGTACGTGCGCAACGCCTCGAACACGGGCTGGGAGCGCTTCACTCCGAAACAGGGAATTAATGCGCGGCATGGTGCTGAGAACTATTGGTTGAGCATTGACTGTATCTCCGAGACAGACAACTGCGAAGAAGACGAGTACGGCGGCACGAAGGACGGCACTGGCTCCAACGGTTCTGGCAAGCCGAACGGTGATACCTCTGGCAATCCGCAACCTGGCGATGGTTCAGGTGGCGGCAGCGGTGGAGGTTCTGGAGGTTCAGGATCTGGACCGAACGACAGCAACAGTCCGCTCTACGGAAATGGAGACCTCGGCTCTGGTCAAGGTGGTACTGGCTGGGTTCCCGGCGGTCCGTACCCTGACGGTTACGATCTGCCAGACAGTGATGGTGATGGCGCCGGTTGGAATGGTAGCTGCTACTATCGCCCAGGTCTGAACACCTGCGAACCGAAGACGCCGCTGATTGTTCGTGACGATATGAACTGCGGTACCTACGGTGCTGGCTCGTTCAATTGCCCATTCGTTTGCCCTGACTCTGTTATTGGTCTGGGTGCAGGCATCAGCGAATTCTATCTCGACTTGGGTAAGGTAAGCGGCAAGGTTTCTCTGCCGTGGTCTGCTAATCCAGGTGCTGCGTCATTCGACGTGTACTATCGCGGCAAGTTGGTTGCAACAACCAGCGGTAAGCGCAGCGGTACAGGCACGTTGCAGTTCGTCTATGCGCCAGTTGACAATGACAGCATCGTTTTCGTGCGTGTGCGTTCGACCGCTACCAACACTCGTTGGACATTCCAGCTCAAGTGCGTTGGCGATGACGATGCAGACGGTACGCTGACTGATCCACGTCCATGTCACGGCACATACGAACCGAAGAACGGCGGTCAAGGCGTTTACGAGTTCTTCCACAACTTGGGGGCGAAGGCTGGCATTGCTGACATTCACTACCAGATGTGGAATCAGCCTGACCGGATGGATGTCTACAACAACCAAGGCAAGCTGCTGCAATCTACCGGCGGGTACATCGCTGGTGAAGGGCACTTGAAGATCAACCACGTACCGGGTGGCGACAACAACATCCGTGTGCGCGTGACAGCGCGTGACCCAGGCACCTCTTGGGTATACATGATCACCTGCCCTGGTGAGAAAGGTTCAGAAGACGATCCACGTCCATGTGCTGACGGTAGCGCAGTGACCTCCGGCGGTGCTGGTGTGACTGACACCTACGTTGACTTCGGTGAGAAAGCCGGCAAGGTTGGCGTGCGCTACCAGATGTACGAGATTCCGGACAAGCTCGACGTGTTCCAGAACGGTACCTTAGTCGCAACGACTGGCGGACCTGTTACTGGTGATCACTGGCTGTACTTCGGGTATGACCCTGCTCGTGGGCGTAGCTGCCACATTCGTGTGACAGGTTCAGGCAAGACCTCGTGGTCATTCCTGCACACTTGCCCAGGCGAAGAAGATTCCGTGATCAACATCGACAGCCCGATGGTTCAAGAAGGTGCTGCTGGTGAAAGCCCACAACTCTGCTGGACGATCACGAATCAGCCACCAAGTTCTCTGCCTGTGTCGGTGGACTACAGCACTGGCGGTGGTACTGCTAACCCGTTGTTGACCAAAGGCCGCATCCTTGCAGTCGATGAATTCAACAACCCGTTCATTGCAGTCGTTGACGGTCCAAACTTCGGACGTGCTGCGTTCGATGGTGGGTTTCCAAAGTTCTACAACACGAACTTTGTGACACCTGCTGCACCACCTACAGGCCAAGTCGTGTTCGATAGCTGGATGCGTGCTGCTGGTGCTGAGTTCTACTCAAGCCCGTCGCAGATTCCTGCAGGCAGTGAAGCATTGGCATGGCAGCAAGCCGGTGGCAAGATCAGTGCAACGACCAACTCTGCGCACCTGATTTCGTTTATCTCGCCTACTGCATTCAACGCCTACGTGTTTGAAGCCACGTTGAGTTCTGTGGACGCCGACGATGACATGGTTGGTATGCTGGCTGCCTTCGCTCGCGTTGGTGCGGACAACTATGCAATCGTTGCAACACGTCAACGTCGCGGCATGGACGGTTATGGGGCTGGTGACTTCACACTCACCTTGATGCGCAACGATACCCCAGTCACTGTTCTCGGTGTGATCAACACTGGCGGCAGCGGTAACTGGAACGGTGCATTCACTCGGGTAAACGTGACTCGCGACTGTGAAATGCTCACCGTGCGTTGCAGCCCGTGGAATAGCAACACCTTGAGTGAAGCCTTCACGCTGTCTGTGAACCTGAACGGTGCCGGACTTGAGATGTTTGCCCAGAAGTCCTTCTATGGTCTCTGCGCACAGTCCCAGGCCAACGCTTCGTTCTCGAACATCGCTAGCGGTGGTATTGGTCTTGCACCAGCGTTCACGTACCTGAAGAACCTGATTCAATGGTCTGCACGCAGTCCTGGTGCGAGTCGCAAAGTGCTGCTCACGGGTGACGTTGCTGCTGGCGGTAACTACGGGCTCGATGCACAAGCTACTGGTTTCGCAACCGGTATTCCGTTGACGATCACCGCTGCTGGGTTCACACCTGAAGTCAAAGACGTGTACGCATGGAACAGCGTCGGGGTTATCCCGCTGGCTGACCTCCAACAATACGACGTGATCATCTTCATTGGTAGTCGTGTGACTGCGACTGGTGCTGCAAGCGAAGGTGTCTTCAAGCCTGCATCTGTCACCAACTTCGGTCAGTACGTGAAGAACGGTGGTGGGTTGATTGTGATCACGGACCACTATGTGTTCCAGTCGGGCGCTAACCAACTTGCGAACCAGTTCGGCATTGAGTTTTATGGTAGCGTTGACCGCAACCCAGTCTCTGTGCGGGATATGATCAATCGCAACGGTGATCACCAGGCTTGGAACGGGCTGCACTGCGAGAAGCTGCCAGCTGGTGGTAGTGAAGGTGCAATCAAACTCACCGAGAAGCGTCCTGATTACATTCCTACTTCTGGGACTGTGACATTCGCTCCGGGTGAAAGCAGCAAGCAAGTCTGTGTGCCGTTGATTGGTAACGACACGGTTGATGGGGATCGGACGATCATCATGACCATCAGCAACGCGACGAAGGGTACGATCAATACCGCAGAAGGTACTGGTACGATCCAAGACGATGACAGCGCCTTGTGTCGTCAACGTCCAACAGACCCAGTGAATGAGTTTGCTGGAGGTCCAGATGGCAGCTACGGTTTGTACGTGCAACCAAACCTGAACTGCGCACGTGGCAACACGAAGTACCTGATGCAAGCCTTCATTGATTTCCCTGCTAGTGGTCAGTACGTGTTTTACAACCGCAATGACGATGACTTTGAAATGTACATCGACTGCAAGTTGGTTGCGTCTGGTCCAATTGGCGACAAGGTAACCACAGTGACTGTAGCGAAAGGGAAGCGCAACATCATCCTTCGTTACCTGAACGTCCCGGATTGTACGCCGGGGTATGCGTGTTTCTCGGTGCGTTTGAACAACCAGCTTGTGTACGTGACCCGTGCAGCAGACTGGAAAGGACAAGCGAACTCGATTGGGGAGATTGAATAATGGCAGTCAGACTCCGTGTACGTCAGACAGCAGCCAGCCCGTGGATCGAGAACTTCGATAAGCTGGGCTGGAAGGTGCGCAATGCCGCAAATAGCGCTTGGATCCAAATGCACCCGGGGAATACTCGGGTGCGTTCCTCCGACAATACCAAATGGTTGACAGTGAAGTGAGCACGCTATGAGTGGATTAACGAAGATCCCGCTGCAACTGATCGAACCGGGTAAGGGTTCCGCCAACGACGTTGTTCTGTTCAACGGCGAGGACCTGGAGCTCCAAGATCAGGATGAGAATAACAGTGATACGCAGGTCGTCTCGGGTCAATATGACACTGAGACCGGCACGCTCACACTGACAAAAGCAGACCGTTCCGTTGTACTGATTCGCGGTCTGCTCACCAAGTCGAGTATCGGCGTGGGGCCTACGGGTCCCACTGGCCCGCAAGGTAGCCAGGGCGTCAATGGTCGAAACGGTAAAGACGGTCGTCGCGGCGATACTGGTTGCGTCGGCCCGAAAGGTGATCCAGGTCCTGCCGGTAACACTGGACCTGCTGGCCCTCCCGGTGGCCCCGGTACTCTCGGTGCGACTGGCCCAACCGGACCGACTGGTCCAACGGGTCCCGCAGGTAAAGACGGCAAGATGCCTCTCTTTGGTGTCGGGGAAACTGGCGGGTACGAACTGTACGAAGACAGCACGCTGAAATGCTGGGGACGTTTCACCAGTAACAGTGCTGCCATCTTCCAGCGCGTCGTGTTCCCAGAAGCGTTTACCCAAGAGACGACTCGCACTGCATTCATCCAGTTCATTGATCCAACGTCTGCGGTGAAGCACGCCGTGCGCATTGACAAGATCAACAAGGGCAACATGGAGCTCAGCGTGAACACTGCGCTGCTGCCTCAAGTACCTGATGGTGCGGGCGGAACGAAAGCAGCCGCTGCACTGGGCTGGGACTTCTACTGGTTCGTTATCGGCAGTGACGCCAAAGCATAAGGAGCTGGCATGAATCTTCCACCGAAGTACTGGCTAATGAACTACGATGAGGAGACGGGCGAAGTCCTGTCTTTTCACAACCCGATGCGCGGTAAGCCTGACGTAAGTCCGCTGCTCACTGTCAGCGTCGAGAACCACGCCGAGATTCAGACTGATCCAAGTCGCTGGCGTGTTGTAGACGGCAAGCTCACCCTTGTCAACAATGTTCCAGAAGACCAGATCGAACGCCAGACCGTTGACGTTGCGTCAGCGATCATTGGCGGGTTGGTTGTCGATGGCATCTGCTATGCACTTGAACCAATCGCGCTCAGTCCGATGATGATGGATCTTGCGGCAGGAAGTTCCAAAGTCCGTGCAATTATCCATTCACCTAGCGGTACGAAGCTCGAAGCGATGACGAGAGACGACGCCCTGAAAGTGGCCGAAGCTATCTCCGAACACTTGGTTGGCTTGCATCTAGGCTAATTTACAAGCATCGTACATCGAGGTGTAAGCCATGTCCCTACCAATCGCCAGACTCGTTGCGGCGGCCCAGGCCAGAGGTCTAGGTCAGTCTGCACCGATTCTGCTCTCTACAGACGGAGGTGTAGCCAAGCAACGGGTAAACATCATCGTCAGCTTCACAGAGCCTACGAACGTTGTTGCACCGCTTGATCTACTCTGGATTAACCCGACCAGTAATACCACACTGCGTCGGGTAAGTCGCGCAAGCTCACAAGCCTACACGCACACCTGGACTGATGCCACAGAAGCCAACTTCTGGACGCCGCAGATCTGGGACGAACCGATGCCCACGGATCAGCCCTTCAAAGAGTTGAACCGCAACGTGGGTAACCCGTTCTTCCTGGAAACTGCGGACATCGACGCGGTCAATCAAACGACTGGCGGCAAGATGCTCGGCCCGTTGTTGCTCCGCACTGATACCTCGATTGACAACTTTGCCGATCAGGAAGCCATTCCGAAGACCTTGACGAAGAAGCTCACGGATGCTGCGCAAGCAGTCGCTGCGTCCGTGTATCAGCAGATGGCATCCGTTCGTTCGCAGATCACTTCGATCCGCAACCGTGTGACAAGCACCGAAGCCCGTATCAAAACGCTGGAAGAAACACCGACGGGCCCTGGTGGTTCGATTCCCTCGAAGAAATTCGAACAGGCCGAAGCTGCGCTTGAGTGGCGTATCGAGCACAACCTGGGAACTGAGGCAATCCTTGCCCAAGTTTACCTAGAGACTGGCGAGTTTGTAATGCCAGAAACGATGGAACCCCTTGATGTGAACACGTTCAAAGTCACGTTCGCAAAAGCCCGTGCAGGGACCGCAGTCCTGGTAGGCCTCAGGTAATACCGTTATGAATTGGGTATTGGTAGTAGCCTCGCTAATTTTATGCTCAACGGTAAATGCCCAAAGTCTTTCGGTTGTGCAGTCCGCAACCATTCACGACTTGTATGGAAACACAATCATCCAGAAAATGCTGGCGAATGAGGACGATCACATGATTGACGTCCTCAACGTTCGGGAATTCTCGCATGACAACTCTGCTTACTCGCGTGATAGCCTCACAAACGTGGTCAAAGCTTGGGTCGAAAAGCGGAAGCCGGACTTAGTCGTGTTCCTGGGTGAACCTGCCCTTAATATTGGGTTCTCTACCAAATACAGCTCGGTGTTGTTTGGTGGGGAAACGTTCAATATGGTAGCTGCTACCGCCCTCGGTGCTTACAACCCCAAAGAGAAAGCGATCTACATCATCACGGACAAGTCCGCTCTCGCGGCATTGCGTCTAGCTGACCTCAAGAAGCAGCTGGGCGATAATACGCCAGAAGTGTTTGATGTCGATACGGTGTTGGAGTTCCGCAAGCTGGTGCAGAAACTTCAGGGTGAGCCAAAGGGCACAATCGTGCTCAATGTCTTCACCCTTGTTGACGAATGGAATGCGAATGTCGGTTACACGGAGATTGAAAAGCTCTTTGTGACTGCGAACTCACGACATTTAGACGTTGGTATTTGTCGCACAGGGTTTAAAACGACCTTTGCTTTAGGCCCCACTCCTGGTGAGGCCGCAATTCTGGCAATGGCCGCTTACGACCAACCATCTAAGCCGCACATTAGCTCTTGTGCCAACCTGAAGCGTGTGAAAGCCAAGTGGCTTCCAGTCTACCGTGCTTCAATTGGAAAGTTTGATATAGTCGAAGGCGGTGGATAGATGGCTAGTACCCAAACGAAAGTCTCCAGAGGGATTATTCTTGCGCTGCTGGCATTCGTTGCCTACATCGCAATTCAGTTCTCCTCCGGTAAGCCTGACAGGGAATCTGTCCGTTACTCGACGCTGGAGTGCGTGCAAAGCGTTTGTGTCGTAAACAAGGCTACAGGCGATGTTTGCAATGTGTCGGAACCGAGAATCTCGGAAGTGCTGATCGAGTCCGATGCGATCAATCCCAATATCCGGAACATAAGAGTTATACCGAGCGATGACCGATGCCAATGAGGCTACTCAATGGACTTCATGCAAACCATTCTCAGTAGCCCACTGCCGATTGCAGTATGTGTCGTCATAACTGCTGCATGTTTGGCTGGCTACTACTTTTTCGTGATTCCCCTTCTCGAAGAAGTGAAAACACTGCGCGAACAAAACTCGGATCTGCAACGTAAATTGGGTGACGAGTTTGAATTGCAAAAGGCTAACGTCCAGAAATTTATGCAAGAGCTGGCGACCAGTCTGCAAAGCCAACAGAACGTTAATGATCTTGTGACGATCGTTGGTGCTCTCAAGTCCGCAGTGGAACAACAATCAACCGCACTAACTGGCGTTATGGAACGCATGTTCCTTGAAGTCCGAGAATCTCTGGACAAGCTGAGTGAAGTGCTCGATACCGCCTCTGACCACTCTAAACAGGGTCGCAGTGACGTGCAACGTGAAGTAGAACGACTAACCCGCCTTTTGGAATCGCTGGCCCGTCAAGTTTCGGACATCAGCGACAAGCAAAGCCAGGTAGCCGGTGTGCTCACGGGTATGTCTATCGCGAAGACCATGAATAGAGGCTTGTAGGAAGTTCACTATGGCCTATGTGCTGAATAACATACGGTTTCGCTCCGTCAGTTCTAAGGCATTGGAAAGGTACTACAACTCCAAGTCCTTCATTCTGAATGAGCTGATCGACGAGCGAAAGCAGTTTAGCCAGGTCGCCCGAGAAATCCAGTTGCTGTTCTTCAACACGTACAGCGACTGGGCGAGCAAAGTAGAAAGCCTGCTTCTCAATCGCAATACTGTGGATGAGTCCGACATCAAGATTATCTTCCAACGCTTCGGCGAGGTTGTTGAGTCGAACAAGCAAATCTTCGCCATCCACAGTGACGTGTTCTTGCCTGACTACCTGAAGGTGTTTGCCTCTGTCCACAAGCACATACCTCAGTCGTTCAAACGGCGCGTGAGAGAAAGCATTGGTGTATCGCAACTGGAAGCGTACCCCCTCATCATTGATGCTTTGGTGGCTGCATTGCAGCGCACCCTGTACGAATTGTACGAAATCGACTGTCTACTCGGGTCGAATCTGGTCGAACAAAAAGTAACGACAAACGAATCACAGCCGGACAACATCATCACGTACATTGGACGGGATGATCTTCGCGACTACCGCGAGACAGGGAGTTTTATCACGAAGCACAGGCTAGAGCACTACCTCGCACACGTGGTGCTGCCGGATATCGTGATCCCAGTGAAGGTGAAGAACTACACGGAAGATACGCTCGAATTGAAGAATGGAGTCATCGTCGGCGAGTCACCACTTGCCCGCATGTTAACTGATCTTCAAGAAAACCCCCGCATCAAAATCGTTGAAATCACTTCCTGATCCTGGAGCACTCAAATGCGCTATAACGGCAATATTCAAGTAGTCGGCGAGATTCAGGGCCTGAAGCCTGGTCGTCTCGCGGCTGATCCATCCGGCGCTGATCTTGTTCAGGGTCTGACGTGGGTCAACACCACCGACAAAGCACTGCGCTGGTACAACGGTACCGAAGTGCTGACCATCGCAACTGGTGGTAGCCTCGATGCTTACCTGTCGAAAGAAGGTGGCACGCTCACCGGTCCGCTGATCCTCGCTGCTGACGGCGTTCAAGCCCTCGAAGCCGCTACTGTCGGCCAGCTCACCGCTGCAATCGAAACTGCTGGTGAAGCCAAGCAGGACAAGATCACTGGTGCCGCTACTACCATCACTACTCTCGACCTGGCTCCGTCCGTGGTTGCAGTTACTGATGCTGATGGCAAGATCAGTGGTTCCGCACTGATCAGCGTTACCGAACTGAACCACCTGGATGGCGTTACCGACAACATCCAGACCCAGATCGAACTCAAGCAAGACGACCTGGGCTACGTTCCGGTAAACAAAGCTGGCGATGCACTGACCGGCGACCTGAACTTCGGCGGCACTCACACGCTGCTGAACCTGTCTGCGCCAACCGATCCGACCAGCCCTGTGCGTCTGATCGACATCGACAACCTGAAAGCCTCGCTCGACTTCCAAGCCGACGTGATCGCAACCCAGGTTGACGGTACCCTGACGCCTACTCTGTCTGTCGTTCCTGACAACGAGAACCGCTACATCGTTACCGACGCCGATACCCTGAACGCTGAGTTCGGTACTATCGACGGCCTGGAAGATGGCGACATCATCCAGAAGAAAGGCGACGACTACGTTGTGATCTACGACGTGAGCGTTCGTGGTCCTGGCGTCCTGGTCTGGGATCGCGCAGAAGGCAAGTACAAGAAGTTTGACGGCACCAACTGGTCGGAACAAGGCGGCCTGAGCGGCGTCACTGTATCCGCTGGTCTGGAAAAGAACGGCAACGTTCTGAGCGTCAAGTTCGGTGCTGGTGTTGCTAACCTACCTACCGGTGAAATCGGTCTCGACGTCGGCACCACTGGCGGTCTGCGTCTGGTCGACCCGATCACTGGCGATGCTTCTACCGCTGCTGATTCCGTGCTGGCTGTTCTGCTGAAAGACACTGGCGGCCTCGCCGTTGACGCTACCGGCGTTCGCATCGCAAGCGAAGGCGTGAAAGCTGCCAACCTGGCTGCTGACGTTGTTGGTAACGGCCTCCAAGGCGGTGCAGGTACTGCGCTCGCTGTCAAAGCTGCCGACGGCACTGTCACTGTTACCACCGACGGTGTTGCAATCGGTGATATCTCGGCTTCGTACCTGAAGCTGGACGCTGCGACTGCAACCCTGACTGGCCAGATCGCTGTTCCTGCTCCGACTGCTGACACCAGCATCGCGAACCGCAAGACTGTGACCGACGCAGTGACCACCGTTACTCAGACCATCACTGATCTGGGTGCCAAGCTGGACGCGAACCAGTTCGTGTTCGACGGTACTACCGGTGCTGCTGCCGATAGCTACGTTGTCACGCACAACATGAACAACCGTTTCGCGACTGTTGCCGTGTACGACGAAGCGTTCAACCAGCTACTGCCTGATTCGGTCAAGCTGACTGACGCCAACACCGTCACCGTCACCCTGGCTGTTGCGCAGAAAATCTTCGTGGTTGTCAGCGGTAAGAAAGTAGCAGCATAATCCCGGAGGCTACATGCAGATCAATGGCGACCTCGACCTTCTGGGTAATACCCTGAAGAACTTCGCGCTCGAACCCGTTGATCAATGGCCGCTTGAACCCAAGCCGGGCACCTTCATCTTCAAAGGCAGTCGCATTTTCATCTGCCTGGAGATTCAAGATGGTGTCCCGGTCTGGTTGCCCATGAGCAATGAACTCCAGACTCACATCCACGACCAGTTCGTGGCATCGTCAGTCTGGGAAATCGACCACAAGCTGCAAACCGCAGGTTGTATCGTGCAAGTTCTTTCGGGTGACAACAAAGCGATCATGGAGGACGAGGTTGAGTTCTCGTTCAACCATGCGACGATCCGGTTCTCTGAGCCACAAGCCGGTCGTGCCATTCTGATCATGGGCAGCACCGAGGGTATCCCTCGTCCACAAGTTGCTTACGAGCAAGTGTTCAACAACGAGCAGATCTGGGTGATCAACCACAATCTTGGTTACCTGCCGCTCGTCCGTTGCTTCGCTGGCAACATGGAAATCCAGCCCACGTCAATCGTGCATAATGACGCAATGACCCAGGCCACCGCAACGTTTACCAGCCCGATGACCGGGCGAGCGCGGTGCGTATGACAGACCGTTATCAGCACGTCCAAACCGAACCGAGCAGTCTTTGGGTTGTTCGGCATAATTTATACACACGAGCCCCAGTAGTGGACGCTTTCATTGAAGTAGACGGCAAGATCAACAAGATGCTGCCCAAAGCAGTAGTTGTCGTCTCTGACATGGAGCTCCACATTGAGTGGTCAGTCCCACGATCGGGCAAAGCAGGAGTAGTCTGATGCTGACTGATGGTCTAACTATCGCCGCAGGTTCTGGTCTTGGCATTGAGATGTTGGATGAAGCTCGCCGGGGAACCCAATTCCCGCAAGTTCCAACTGACGGTGCTCTGTGGGAACTCACTCAAGCCGCTGGTAATCAAGGTCCTGGCATCTACGAGTTCACTCGTAACGTCTGGACTTTGCGCTCGCCGCAATACAGCCTGCTGTCTTATGACTTGTCGGGTACTGTCTTCGGCAGCCCGGAAGCTAACCAGCGCGTAATGCTGTTCGTTGCACCCCGCTCGTTTGTAATTCAGGGCGGCTTCGCAGGAGCGATTGCAAAAGCGCTACAGCCTTCGACAAGCACGCAAGAGTTCTCGATTGTGCATACACCAGAAGACGGCTCTGCCAACTTCATCGGAAACATTGTGTTTTCGGATGGGAATGACACTGCTGAATTCCAATCGAACTCCATGGATGACATCCTCATTAAACGTGGGGAAACGATTGTTGTGTTTGCGCCTCAAACGACCGACCCAGCGTTGGCCGACATCTCGATCACCCTTTGTGGGTTTATTTCTGTATAACCGGAGACACATCAATGGCTGGTAAAGTATATACCAAATCCAAACTGCAAGGCCTGGGCGCTGTTGCTCTGGCTCTGTTCACCGACCTCAAGGCTGTTGGTCTGACTCAGATCCTTCCAGCTTCGAGCACTCCGTTTGCGCTGACCGCCGGTTCGGGCAAGTTCGTGTTCGACTCGCACGCTGCCATCAACCCGATGAACGCTACCCAACCGTGGCGCTTGCTGGTTGACGTTGCTTCGACTACCCAGAACCCTGGCACCGGTACCCTGAAGATTGCCGTGGCTAACCCACAGCAGATCCCAGCGGACGGCAGCACCACTCAGTTCCCAGGTAACAACACCGGTCAGCAGTACGGCGACCGCGTCATGGGTCAACTGGGTAATGCCTGGTCGAAAACCCAAGGCCAAGCACTGGGCGACGTGTTCATCACTCGCAACCTGCTGAACGTCGTGTACGACGCCGGTACCACCTACAGCTACTACATGGTCGCTACCGATCGTGGCCTGGCGCTGCAAGTGTGGGAAGATGCTTCGGACGTTTCGCCGTCCAACAGCTGGTTCCTGATCCAGGCTCCTGTCGACAAGTCGACTGGTGCTGTCCTGAAAACCGACAACAGCCCGATCTTCTGCGTGTACTCCTGCGACTCGCAAGAAGCTCAGAAGTTCGTCGTATCGGAAAGCGACGTGTTCCGTCCAACGAAGTCGGTATCTGCCGAAATCGACACCGTGAACAGCGCCGCGATTCTGAATGGTAAGGACCAGGTTGCTATTGCCAAGGGCAACAAGTACCTGATCACCTTCCCGAACCGTCTGAACACCGACCGCTACGCGTACACCGAAGAACTGGATATGATCGCATATACCAGTGCTGACGTGATCGCCGAAGAATCGGAAATCCCGGTCACCGTGTACAACGAGCAGACCCCACGTCTGTATCGCGCACTGAAAGCCAACGGTGCGAACAACACCAAAATGCGCCTGCTGTTCCTGATCGACGGCGGTGGCGTACCTGCTGCGTAAGTAGTAGACACACCACAGAGGGGACTAAAGGACTACTTCTTTAGTCCCCTTTCTTGTTTCTCTGGAGCCGCCTATGTACATTCCAGTTAGTTTGGCCTCCGGCGCGACGACAGTTGATTGCACAGTGCCGCTCTCCGGTGATCTGATCGCCGCGTGTAGCGTCATCTATAAGGGCACCACCTATCAGCCGGGAGTTACGATTCCGGTTAAGCAAGGTGATGTGGTTCGGTTGAGTACGACCGTGACTGCGTATGCCGAAATCAGCGTTCAGCTCGGTGGCAAGCAATACTACTGGTTTGTCGATCTACCCAAGACTCTGCGCTACATCAGTGACTTGGCGTATCAGCGACTGACTGGTAGCACATATGGCAAGCTAACCCACTACCCTTCAGGTGCTCAAGTCCCTTACACGGACACCGGCACGTTCACTGCAGGGGACGCGGTCGCTTCCATTGATTTTGTAAAGAAAGAAGTGTGGTTCTTCAACGCGGCGAATGCTGTCAAGAAGCTCACGCTCACCACAGTGCCTGTTGCTGTCATCTATGCTCCACGTTGGGCATTGGCAGACGGCGTGCAGACTGTTCCCTTCATTGTCACCAAGTCGCAAATCATTCGGCTGACCACCGCGTTCGCCATTGATGCCACGTTCTCCATTACTGACGGCGTTGTTGCTGCCTCTGGTGATGTTGACGGCAACTTGGTGTTCGCTTATGCCAGCAGTCTCGTTCGCTGGAGTCCTGCTACCAGTGCTGTGCTCACCACGACCACTAACGCGGAACTGGACGCACTGCACGGCCTGTATGTGCTGTACGACAACTCGTATATCACCTTCGGCAACGGCGGGATCAAGAAGACTGCGCTGGTTAGTGGCAGCTACGTCACCACAGTGCTTGTCCCGCTCAATGGTACATACATTGCGGCAGACAGCAACGCAACTGACCTGTATGTGGTCGATGGTGCAAACCGCTGTGCAATGAAACTCCTGCTGGCGGACAACACCTACAAGCTCACGTACTTCAACGACGTGCCGCGCTCGATCACTGTCAAGGACACCACCGTATATGTCGGCTTCTTTGACACAACGGTAACCGCAACGTTCGCCCTCGACTTCACTGGGCGTGCAGACATCACAACCACCAAAACGTACGGTGCTACTTACCTTGCGGACTACGTGGTGACTGACCTGTATAGCGACGCTGCTGCGGTAACAACGCTTGAGCCTGCTGTGTCTCCAGTGCTGGTGCAACCTGCTGACTTCACCTGGAACAAAGCGATCAGCTATACCTGGACTTGCGCATGGCCTCGCGCTGAATACGTGAAGCTCGCAACTAGCCCAGGTGCCACAGTCAAGCTGAACGGTGTCGATTGGACTGGCGGGTATCTGCGTTTCGGTGACAAGCTGGTGATCACCATGCCTGCTTCGACCGATTGGTACTACGACCGTTGGGTAACCCTGATGGGCCGTCGTCCTACGTCGATCATGCTGCGTACTCAGCCGAAGTTGTTCCCAAATCCGAAGTCGTTGCCGCAGATCAACAACGCGGTACCGAAGTACGAGTACCTGTCTCCGACCTACGTTGTTGCAGGTATCACCGAAGGCTTCACTGCTGACGTGACATCGAACGTGGGCGAGTCAGAGGTTTCGTTCTCGATCAACGGTGGTGAGTTTGGCTACAGCGGTACGATCAAGAATGGTGACGTGATTCAGGTTCGCTCCGTTCTCCAGAACCTGCGTCCGGTGCGCAACACGCACGACACTCATGCCGCTGACGACAACGTGGTGTTCTCCATCACGCTGCTGCCTATGGTACTCAATGGTGTCGAACGACGCCAAGAGAAGACTGACCTGCGCAATCGCTATGATGGCATGATCGGTGGTGGTCAAAGCGTCAAGAAGCAAACGGCACTGGTTGGCGAGCATATGCTGCAAGGCACGCTGGTTGAACTGGATCGTGGACTGACTGCGACAAAGCTGCGTAACACATCACGTCTGCCAAACATGGCCGTTCCTACTGCGCTCCGCATTACCCACGGTAGTGTACGACGCACTGGAGCAGCAGTTCCTGGAGCAGTTCGCGACTATACGACTGTGATGTCACTCGACCGGAACATCGAGGCGGTCAAGCAGTTGCAAGGCACCATGGCACCGTTTGACGCGATGCAGCAAACCATTAACCATTTCGGTGGTTACTGGGCGTACATCCCCGTTATCGAAGCTGTGCGCAACGTACCGTCGCATTACTGGACAGTACAAGCAGATCCAGCATTGCGTGACACTCTGTTCCGTACTTGGGACGGTCAGTTGTGGAATCGTTGGCAGCGCAATAAAATCTACCCGATTGATGCGAAGTGGTCCAAGGCCATGGTGCAACACATCGAGAAGATCAACGCACTGTTCGGCAAGTACGCATTGCAGCACGTCGAGAAGATCGGCACAAGCTGGAACACCTACACTCTGCGTCACGTTGAGCGCATTGGTACGGAATGGCTTGCACACACGCTGCGACACGTCGAGTACCAGGACATCACGGCAGAACCACGCACGTTGCTGAATCGTCACTTCGCGGATATTGTGGTTCAGGGTTATCAACTGTATCACCGTGAAGAAATCGGACCGTTCGAATGGTTCCGACCTGACGTTGAGAAGTTCCAGCTTATCTCTGCGGCGTACCAGTGGAACCAAGTTGTCAGTCGCAAGATTGATGCAGCGTACTACTGGAATCAAGTCAACGAGGCAAGTAGCTTCGACATGGTGTATGAGCGTCACGCACCAACGGCTGTCGAGGTCGCGAAAGCAACTCCGATGTACGCTGTCGCAAGCCAGGACTTCTTCCTGCCAGAGGAACAATCTGGATTTGGTTCGCAAGCACAGGCTCAGGCATACGCTGCTGAGGTTGAAGCGCAACGCACCGAGTTCTTCCAGATCAACGGCAAGTGGATCTTCGTTGCGAAGCCTCTCGCTGAGAACGCTACGTGTGGCATTATCATCAAGCCGCCGGAGCAACAAAAACGTTACGGCTATGTGGGAGGTGGCTAATGCTTGCGTCAAGTCCAGTGTTTCGTTATGCCAAACCTTCCATCAACGATCTACAGAAGTTCTTACCCAAGGCTTCTGTGGAGTTCACCGAAGAAGTCTTCACTGATCGGCTCGAAATGGATCCGATCAATCGCGGTCTGTTTGACGTGATTCGAACCAGTGACGGCGTGTCTTTGAACCGTGCAGAAGGGTTTCAACCTGACTACTGGTTCGAGGGCGGCTTTCTCGTAACTCGCACGCCCGGAGAGTATCAAATTCGGGTGTTCAAAGCCATCGCACCTTTTGAAGATCATGTGATCAACCTTGGCAAAGCCCTTGTACAGGGCGAGGGTGACAGCATGTTCAAGGCGAGCATTCCGTTCTGGCCTCAGATCCTCAGTCAACCTGAAAAGGGTGTGGCGCGAGTATCGAATGACGGTCAGCACATTGCCTACGTCTCTCAAGGTAACAGTGGGCAAGAGTCCTTTGCCTACCGTCTGGTGAATGCGTATGGTCAGGTAACTGAACCAGCGTGTGTGCGAGTGACCTCGATCTAAGCCCAAGGGTCGTTCATCTTCTTGGTGTGCGGCCCTTTTATTTTCCAAGGACTATTTCAGACGGATCTTCATTTTCTAATAGCCAACACCGAACTCATGCAGGAATCAATATGCTCAGTCTAATCCCCAAGTTCGCCTTGTGGCCGTTTGTGAGGCAAGTGGCTAGTAAAGGAATAACCGCAGTCGCGGTAGGAGCATCTGGTCTCATTGCACGCTCAATAGACGGAACTTCGTGGGCCGAAATGGCTACGGGATTGACCACAGCGAATCTGCACCAAGCTGCATACGGCAACGGGCAGTGGATGGCGTGTGGTACGAACTGCACGATCTTGCGTTCTATTGACGACGGCGTTACGTGGGAGAAGCTCACGATTCCGGCTGCTATCGTCTCAGGCACTCCGCTCGATCAGGGTTCCATCGTCTTCGACAGTGGGCGCTTCCTTGTTCTGGGCAGCAACTCGTCCTACTTCTTCACGACTGACAACGGTGCAACGTGGACTCGCGGCACTTACACTGCGCCTACTCAAACAGGTTTCCGTGGCGGTAAAGCGAAGCGTCTTTCCACTGGTGCGATATATCAACCAGGTGTCGGTGATGCTCTGCGTGGTTTCCATGTGTTCACTTGGAACGGCAACGGCTACACTGTCACCACCGATAACGTGACTTCAGGTTCGCAGTACATCGTTATTGGTTCGATCACTGAAAGTAAAGAGTACCTTGTTGCTGTTCGCCAAGGTGCTGGCGCTTATCGTCGCAAACCATCTGATACGAGCTGGACCGCTACCCGTGCAAGCGCTGCAAGCAACGCCTTGTACAGTGGCGGCAGTGCAACGCAAGTCTCAACTGACACTGTATTCCAGATCGGTAACGCAGACTCTGCCACTGGTCAATCGCTGATGTACAAGGGTGTTGCTGGTACTGCATGGGAACAAATTCCTGCTGCAACCATGAACACGATGTTCGGTGCAAACCAAGCGCTGCGTGACATCTATGCTGCTGGTTCGAACAGCCTGATCATCGGCGACGAGAAGATCTGGTACAGTGCTGATTGGGCAAACTGGAATCTGACCTACACGGCACGCTCCGTTGTATCGAGCATCACCGTACGCCAGCTCACGCTCAGCGACTTCAACCGCTGGAGGCATTTCTCGTTCGCAACCAACGAGCACATCGACGATGTTACCGAGAAGTTCGGTATCCTTGCAGGTTCCGGCATTTCAATTGCGGACAATAAAGTCACTACCACAACTGCCGCCTCGTCGATGCGCATCAAGGACACGTTGCTGTTCAAGGATAACGAGGACTTCACGATTGGTCTGACGATCACACCGTTGAACACTCTGTCCGCTGCCGCAATTACCACAGACCTGTTGATCGCTGGTTCGTGTGATGTACCAGGCGATACTGCTGGTACGTTCTACATTCTCTACGGCAAGAACTTCAACAAGTTTCTCTTCTACGTGAAGGTGGCAGGTGCGTTTATCGCGCTCGTACCTGGGCAAGACGTTGTTGTGGCTGCAGGTGCCGATTTGCACATTGAGTTTAGCCGCAAAGGTGGTCAGTTCTATGTGTTCATGAACGGCGTCAAGCAGACTCTCAGCACTGTCAACAACGGCGGTATTGGTCCGCAACCTGCAAGCGCACGTGGTATTGGCTTCGGCACAAACTCCAACTCGTATGCGTTCCGTGGCACACGTCGTGGTCTGTATATCGACAAAGGCATCTGCCGTCACACCGAGAGCTTCACACCAGATACTTCGGTGCAGACATACGTGCGCCCGCTGTATAGTGTTGATGATGCCAAGGCAATTCGTGCACAGGTTGGATTCCGTCGCGATGCAGTGATTGATGAAGCCAACGACCGAGTTGTTGTCAACACCGGCGGTGCGAACCAAGTCGTACAACAAGGTCGCATGAAGTTCACAGGCACTCAAGCCTCAACCAACGGGTTCATGCTACTCGCAGACCCGTTCGGTGCAGGTGACTTCACCATCGAGTGCAGTTTCAATATGTCGGTTGCTGGCGCTACTGCTGGCTTCTTGCTACTGAGCGAGTGGTGGTTGGGTTCTGCCACTAACGACTTGAACCGCTGGGCATTGCTGATCGCTGCGGACCGCAAAGCCTACTTCCAGATGAACCGTTCGACTGTCGGCACTGATGCAGTCTCGCTGTATTCGACCGTTGCTCTGGCATTGAACATCGACTACCGCGTGATCGTTGAGCGTGTTGCTGGTGTACTGACGCTGTATATTCTGGATGCCCACACTGGCGTTCAGGTTGACAAGCTGTCTGCCCCTTGCACGTTCCCGATTCGCGGTGAAGCTCCACGCTTCGTTCGCAACTACAGTCCGGGTACAGGTAACTATAGCGGCACTGGTTGGATCTGGGACATTCGCATCGCTGACAAAGCCATGTACAATGGCGTAGTCGATGTTGCTGCAACCTTTCCTGGTTTCCCTGACAACAAGTACACGACAGCGGAAGAGGCGAACGTCGTTACTCAAGCCACGGTGTCTCGCTCGCCACGTGACGATAAGCTCGGTACGCTGATTACGGTACCTGCTGCAAACGGTTCGGTTCTGTCCAGTCGTATCAGCACCAACGGTGGGTTTGCATGGGCTGGTTTGACACCTGCATTCAGTGCTGGTGACTTCACGATTGAAGCGCGCCTAGTGGTGTCGTCTATCTCAGGTAACCCTGTGTCGTTGATCGGTCAGTTCCTGAATAGCGCGAGCAACAACTCGTGGCAGTTCCGTCTCATGGACGGTAAGATCGGGCTTGTACTCAGTTCGACGGGTGCTGCACTCACAGGCTTGGTGGTCATCACGAACCCAGAAGCCCTTGTGCTGAACCAAGAATACTACGTGGTTGCTGAGCGCGTAGGTACAACCATAACTCTGTACTTTGATGGTGTCGCAAAAGCCAGTGGTACATTCTCTGGTGCACTGCCTGCAACGACATTGCCGATTCAACGTGGTGATATCGGCAGCGGCGGTCTGTCCGTGCGTGATGTGCGTATCTCGAAGACAAGTCAGTACAAAGGCACCGTACCGAAGTTCCCGCAGTATAAGCGGCTGAACACGATCAAACCTTCGCTCACCATGGGTTTCTTCTCTGGTGATGTCGGTACGATCTACGGTTACATGGAGAATTCGTCGTACAGCGTATCAAGCGGCGGCGGTGCCTACATCAGTCTTGGTTCTTGCACGCACAAGTTGTTCCGTTATACCTCTGGGAGCACAACGATTGTACGTCGCCTGAAAGGTCTGTTCATGGACCGTGGCTCGTTCTTAATCCTGGGCTGGGAGGACACAACACTGACTCCAACGAGCGATATGCCCGCTTGGACTAATACCTTGATCATCAACGGGGTTACATTCGTCTACAACCAACAACCTACCAGTGGCTTTGTTTCGCCGCTTGGTGCGCAATCCGGTTATTGGTCCGGTGTGACTGCAATGAATCCTCTCGCTGAGGGTCGAGAGATCGCCTTCGAATTTGTCTGAGGCTCTATATGCTCGCATTAATACCTGCTAGATCGCCGTGGCCTTTTGTGCGTGCGCTGCCTACTGATTGGTACAACGGGAACCTCACAACCGAGTCCAACACAATCCCAACACCTGCGTCTGACATTGCTATGGCAGTGTCTACGCGGGCGCTTAGTTGGTGCCCGATCAGCAAGACCAAGATCGCTTTGGTCTTCGCTGGTGTGCAAGCGGGTGTGAACAAGTATTACGTCCAGATCGTAAACTTCGTGGACAAGAAGCCGGTGTTCAAAGCACCGAGCTTCATCGCGAACATGAATGGTAACTCGGCGGTGCAGCATCCAATGATGCGCATCACCAAGATTACTGACTCACGATTAGTGCTCAGCATCCCAGAGAACGTCAACGTCAAGAACGGGTTGGCAACCGTCCACTCGTTCGCGCTGCTCAACGTGAACTCGGATGATAGCGTATCGTTGGTCAGTCGTACTGCCGCAACAACCACGGCAACTGCATCTGACAGTTTGCAACCTCAACTTCCACTGCTGCTAAGTGCAGGTAATGGGATTGCGTGGTACAACGGCACAACGAGTGGTAGTCGAGGACAAGGTGCAGCCAAAGACTACCAGATGATGTTCAAGATCACTATGTCTGGTGATACGATTGTTGCGGAGAAAGCGCGAGGTAGTGCGAACTACCAAGCCACAAGTATGGCGCCGCTGTATTCGGGACATCGCGTTGATCGTAAGGGTAAAGTCTGGTCTCTGGTTGCTGCTGAGACTGCTGCTTTCTATCTGGATTTCAGCACAGGCAGCTTTGACGATGGACGTAATGCCTATTATGCTACGTCTGCACCTTCGTATACTCGGAACATTGTCCCGATTGAAGGAGACAAGTTTGTCAACTTCAACGGTGCTCAGGTTGTAGTTTCTCAATTCACGCGAAGTGCTTCGAATGGTTATATTCAAGGCATCACGGCTTTGTCGAGCACTGCGTCTGGAATTGACTTCGCCACGTTGACAATGGAAGATGCAATCTGGGTCGATCAGACCACGTTCATCGTCATTGCAGGTGTTGGTAATCCACCCGCTGCTCTGTCTTCAAACTTGATTAACACGCCAGATATTGTGGCACGGATGTCCACTGATTTGCGTGTGTACGTGTTCCGTTATGATCCGGCAACCAACGCGGTCAATGCGTCTGCAAACAGCAAGCTACTGGGTCTGAGTTTGTCCAAGCAGACCTACGACAGTATGCTGCACAACATTGATGACAGCACGGTCGCGATCATCGGTACGTTCGCACCTCAAAATACGGCTGACACGACGCATCGCGTCATGATCCTGAATTCAGGCGTGGCACCTTCCATGGTGTTCGATACAACTCTCTGGTCGCAGTTCAGCTTCCGTGACAATCTGGCGATAGACGATGTTACTCAAGCACCTGTGCTGCTATCGAACGCCACGATCACAGGTAACAAGCTGGTGAATACGGCGTCAACTGACAAGCCGATGGATATGGCAATGCCGCTGTACCTGTCGGCTGCTGAGGATTTCAGCATTGAAGGCTGGCTGAATATGTCTTCGATTCCTGATGCGGCTGCAGCTCTGTCGATGTACGCACCGTCGGGTTCCACTGACTTTGCCTTCTTTCTGGGCGCACAAGCCAACGGTACCGTAATTGCAATCGTGAACGATAATGGTGCAAGCCCGAACACCGGGCGCATCACTGTGCCTGCTGCAGGCTTCACGCTGAACGCTGATCATCACTTGGCCGTTGGACGTGTCGCTGGTGTGTTGACGATCTATCTCAACGGTGTGCCGATCTACTCAGGGCCGAACGCTACTGCGACATTCAGAAGTACAGAGTTCCTGAACATTCGCAACGGTGCAATCGGTAAGCGTTGGAACATGCGGATCTTCCGCGGTAAGTCTGCATACAACGGACCGTTCACACCACCAACGATTCTGCCAACGATTACGCCTGCGGTGTACGACGAAGCGGTTGCTGCTGACATCGTGTTCCAGTCCTGCATGCGCCAGAACTCTCTGGTAAACGAAGCGACTGGTGAGAACATCACTCTGCTCGGTACTGCAACCGTTGCGTATGGTCGCTTGAACATCCAGCCGCAAGCCACGTCGCGTTTCTCTGCACCGTGTGCGTATTTCGGTGCTGCTGACTTCACGATTGAGTGCAAGGTGCGGATGCCTGTAAACCCAGCGACTGCTGAATCTGGCATCATGGGTCAGTACGGTAATGCCTTCGATGCAAACTGTAACTGGTTGATGTGGACTAGCGGCAGTCGTGGTGTGATCTTCTACTGGGTAGACAGTGCTGGTTCTGCACGCAACATTCAAGCGAGTGTTCCACTGCCGCTCAACTCTGACTGCCACGTTGTCGTCGAGAAGGTCGGCTCCACGATCACCATGTACTTCGATGGTGTGAAGGTTGCTGAGGGCAGTGCACCAATCCCGTTCATCAACCGTGCGGCTCTGCGACCACTGCGTAACCTGTGGGACAACACCTCGGGTACAGCGAATACCTTGCAAGTGACGAACATCCGCATTGCCAAACGTGCGATGTACAACGGCAAGATTACGCCAGCATCGACACTGCCGCGAATCAAGATGGCAGGTACCACGATCATCGACAAAGGGTCACTCGCCCTTGGCTCTGGTGTTGGTACTTCGGTAGTTGCTGACGGTGTGCGTATCACGCCTGGGTCGTACATCACCATTCCACCAAGCCAAGCGCTTGTTCTCGGTTCTGGTGACTTCACGATTGACATGGAATTCAGTCTGCAAAGCTCACAGCCTTCTGGAGCGAACGGTTCACTTGTAGCATTGGTCTTCTGGGGTAACGTTGCAACACCTGGAAGCCCGATGAACTATGAGGTGAACTACAACTTCGGCACTGGTAATCTCGGCTTCTCCGTCGGTAATGAAAGCTCTGCGCAGTATCGCATCTTCCCTGCCAACTTCGCCCTGAACACCATGTACAAGGTGCAAGTCACCCGTTCTAGCGGCATGCTGTCCTTCTGGGTAGACAACGTGAAGATCGGCGAGTCTGCATTCACAGACGACATCCAGCTCGATACCAATACTCAGTTCCTGATTGGGCGACGTATCGGTGCAAGCGGTGGTGTCATCTGGAACTCGGATATGACGCTCAAAAACTTCCGCATCGTGCGTGCTTCACGCGCCAACCTGTAACGCATTCGGGCCGCTTGTATAGGGCCCGTCTTCAGGTCTGTAATTTATGCCTATCCAAATGAGGGCATGCAATGAAGCTCAAACTGTTTTTCAACAAGGAGAAGTACACCAGTCTCTCTTACGGACAACCTGTCGTACTCGGCGATGCTGCTGCACTCATGGCAATGCTGCGTAACACGGGTATCGTCCACAGTATGCGTGCTGGTGATCGACTCGAAGACAAAGCCGTCAACTTCATCCAGATGATGCTTGATCAGGCAGGTGTGGCACCCTCAGACAACACGGCGCAACTCACTGGCAAGCTGTTTGAGAACTACATCAACTACACCAAGCTTCTGGAGTCTGAGGTCGCACTCGAACTCAACAACATCCTGCAAGCGAATGGTGCAAACTGGAATCGCATTGAACTGCCTGACACTCAGAAGTTCCCGATGCAAGCCACGTTCCAGGTCTATCACAACCACTACGTCTGTCTCGGCTTCGACCAGCTTGGTGAGTTGGGTCTGGGCGAGCGCGAATGGGTGTTGTTCCTTGTGATTGACACCGAGAACTGCATGACACGCAACGTCATCGGTACATTCACAGGTGACAGCTATCGCGTGGCTTTCAGCAAGTTTGCCGAGTTTGCACCTGCATTAATCGACTGGACTGAACCCAATGGAAATGCAACTGATACTCCGACAGCAAGCGGAACTTGGGGCACCTACCCAAGAATCCCTGCCGACGAAGAAGTCGAAGCAACAGAAGGATAAACGCGTAGGACCTGAATCCGATATGCGTGCTATCCAAGGCCGTCTTGCCCGCAAGTTGTTGAAGACTGCACGGCGCAAGGCAGAAGGCGATCACTATCGTGAGGTGCAGACGTAATGTTGACCCTGGTCCCATCTCGTTCACCCTGGCCGGGACCTAGACCTTCACTCGGCGATGATCCAGGTCTGCTCGTGGCGGTAGGGGCAGGCGGCTTAATCGCCCGTACCGAAGATTCGGGAGATACCTGGGAAGTAGTCGTCAGTGGCATCACGACCCAACTGAACAGCGTTGCTTTCGGTAGTGATGTCTGGGTAGCTGTTGGTGAAGGCGGCAAGATCCTTCTTTCACATGACGACGGCAAGACGTGGGTTGCTACACCTTCACCAACCACCTTCGGCATCAATGCCATTGAGTACAGCGACGGTGTGTTCTGCTTCTATGCACGAGGCAACACATCCGCAAACCGTTTGTTCTGGTCGATCAATGGCGTTACGTGGACTAGCATCGACTGCCCATATGCAACACCTGGTACTATCGGTTGGAGTTCAGGTGCAGCGAAAGGTGTGTTTGTGTTCACGCACATCGGTGACTACCGTTCTGCTATGGTAGTACGCACACCGCAGCACAAAGATGGTGTGCTTGTTCGTCTAGCCGCCGCAGGCTTTGGTAGTTCGTACTATGGGGTTTACGGCGGGACTGTCAACGAAGACGGTATCGTCGGTGCGGTTGGACAAGCCACAAAACTGAGCACTGGTGTATACACCGGCAGCCTGGTAATGAACTACTTTGGCGGTGGGGATAGCCGAGTCTGGAACGATGTGTTCTATGACAAGACTCGTGGTGTCTGGGCAATGTGCGGCGGTAGCAACCAGATCGCTGGCGGCTCTGCAATCGCACTCGCCTTGACAAAGGACACATTCACCCCAGTCGTAGCAGGCGGTAATGCCGCAAACATCGTTGCTGCTGTCGGTTCACAACCCGCAAACTGCATCACTGCTACCGAAGAACGCTGTTTCATTGGTGGGGTTTCTGGTAGTATAGGCGCCTCCAAGAACTGGAACGAACCGTTCGTGAAGCAAGTCACGTTCAGTAAAGCAATTCTCTGTATCTGTCCCGCAGTATCAGCGTAGTAAGAGGTGAAACGTATGGAATGGTTATCGAAGATCAAAGCTTGGTTAGTCTTGGGAATTCCGGCTGCTATTGGTCTCGCCGTAGCTGTCGTCATGCGTAAGTCACCAGCTAACCCAGCGAATGAACCCGTTGCGAAAAGTCCTGATATGTCTCAGGCCGACAACAACGCCAAGCAACTCGAAAAAGAGCAAGTCGTACTTGCCGACCAACACAAAACCATCGAAACGGCATTGAAGCCGAAGCCCGTGGTTATTCAACCAGATATGTCCTTGGAAGATGCAGTCAACTCGTACAACAAGGGCAAGCAGTAAGGAGCGAACACCATGTTTTTAGACGCAGTGAAGGAGTTGCTGGGAGTGGAGCCGCATATAGCACTCACGTATTTCATGTGCGTGTGTATCGGTGTCGCAATCAACTGGGCAAAGCGTAGCCGTGAATTGGAAATCAGCCTGGGTGCATACTGGAAGCAATATCCGGGTCGCACGCAGACTGCACTGCTGGGTACGTTCTCGGCATTCCTGTTCACGATCATCACTGACCCAGAGTCAGGCAAGCTGGCATACATGGCGATAGGATTCGCCTGTGATAACCTGCTCAATAAAGCACCCGTCGGTGGAACTGCTGGTGACATCATCGCCAAGCAGGAAGCTGCCATCGCCGTGCAAGAGCAGAAAATGAAGGAACTTACCCAAACAGGTGGTACTACCGCATGAAGTACATTGCGCTGGTCTTAGCCGTATTCCTTACAGGGTGCGGCACGCAACAAGTACCGGTCGAGCCAAGCGACCGTTATTCCAAGCTAGTCCCGACTGAGAAGCTGAACGCTGTCGCCGCAGAACTGCCGCAGACGGACAAGCTCCAGATCAAGCAAATCGACGGGACTTCGTATGCTGTGCTGAACAGCGTTGGTGTGCAGAAGCTATCGGCCTTCGAGGCTGCAGCCAAGCAAAACACCGAAGCGCTCCAGTTGTTGATCACAGCACACAATGGCTTGGTTGATCAGCGCAATGTCATGCTGCAAACTCTCACCCTTGAGGAAGACCGTGCCAACTTCTTCCAGCAGAAGTATGCTGAGACAGAGAACGCACGTCGGCAGCAGTACCAAGAGTTCTCAACCGAGCTCCTCATTCACAAGACCATGATCGTGTTCATGGGTATTTTATTGGTGCTTTAATGGACAATCGAATCCGGATCAGTGACAACTTCACCCTGTACGATGTCCAGTACAACGAACAGGCAGTACGCCTCAACATCAACAACGAAGTGGATAGCAACGCGCTGGTTGATAATGCCCGTGCGCTAGCCCTCGGTATTCTGGAGCCATTGATCGAAGCTGGCTTCCAGTACCACATCACTTCCTGGTATCGCAGTGAAGCGCTTGAGAAGGACTACAGCCGCAACGCTTACGTCCAGTGGTGCATTGCGAACCGCCTGCATATTCGCCCTGAATCGTGGCGCACGTATCTGGAACAGAAGCAACACCAGTCATGCTGCGCAGTGACACTCCGGTCGCGCAACAACAAAGGCCTGTTTGAGTTCATCCAGACACTGCCTGAATTCGACACCCTCCAGGACAAGACGCACTGGATTTCGGTGTCGCTCACCAAGAACAACCAGAAGCGAGTGATCCACGAATGATTATCTCACTGAGTATGAAGTTGAAGGTCGCTGACTCGGGTGCATTCTCCTCTCGCTTCGAGATTGGTTCAGAGGTGTTGTTTCATCCGAACACCTGGCTGCTCACCAAAGACAATATGTACAAAGCCTTCAAGGCACGTATTGAAAAGGTGCAGTTCTCGAATTCCAAGGTCACGTATGATCTGGCAATTCAAGTCAACGACGGCGAGAACCGTCTGTACTTCTATGATGCGATCACCATCAAGGACGTTGACAGCACCTTTGTCACCACGGCCGAGGAGATTGCAGTAGAGGAAGCACGCAACGTCCGCATCGAAGCAGAGCAGGCTGCATGGCGAGCACGTCAAGCCGAAATGCGTGCGAATTCCATATTCCAGAACGGTGAAGTGATTCCAGATCACATGGTCTGGGTTGATCGTTACAGCCGCTGGATCGACCCGAACGAAGCGCCAGAGCCGTTGAATGAAATCACCGAAGCACCTGTTGCAGCCGAAGCATGCCGTCGTTACGGGTTCTTCTGCTCGTGTGCGATACTCAACGGGCTGTCAGGTCGCAAGAACCGCATTACGATGCACATAGGAAATAAGCCATGAGTGAACGCAAACAAAGTGGCTGCGTGGTCTTTCGCTACAACCGCAATTTCGAGTATGAGATTCTGCTGGTCAAGTCGAGCGACGGCAAGGACTGGGTCTACCCGAAAGGCGGTGTCGAAAAGAACCTGTCGAGTCGTGAGAGCGCAGCAAAAGAAGTTTACGAGGAAGCTGGCGTAGCTGGTCAGATTCTCTCCACCCTTGGCACGTACAAGTACCGTAAGCAAGGGCGCGACCAGAGCGTCGTGATGTACGGTATGCTTTACAAGAACGACACGCCTGACTGGCCTGAGAAGGGTCTGCGCAAGCGCAAGTGGTTCCCGTTGAAAGACGCACGCAAGAAGGTACCGAAGATCCTCAAGCCTTTTCTGGATGAGTTGGTGCAGTCGAAGATGTTGGCTCTGTCCGCCACCTCTGCAATGCAGCAGGTTGCCCAGATGCTACGTGATACACCTCTGATCGCTGAGCATTTCGGTGAGGTGGAGGTTGACGACGAAGACACCGTGACTCTGGAAATGAAGAAGGGCGACGACACTCTCGCTATGCGTATTGAAGACTGGTGCCAGCATCCGCAGATCCAGAAACTCACAATCCACTATGACTACGTGCGCGGCGGCCAAGAGGCTGGGCACTTCAGGCACTCAAGCCTGGGTCAGGTAGTGGGTCACGTCAGCCGTATCATCGGTCGTTTCTTATCGGGAGATTTATAAACCAGAGAGGATGACGCTATGGACGTCAATGGGAAAGTGATGGCACGAAACGAGGTCAAGGAGAAGGAACGCCTGACCTCCAGTATTTCGCTTTACAACGCGCAAGGAAGGGTAACAGCCACCAATATGCGTTGCTGGATCGGTGAAGCAACCAGTGACGCCCTTGGTGTCTTTTCAGTTGATTGGAGTGCAGCGAAGTTTTCGGCCCCGCCCGTTAACGTCATAGCGACTGCTGTAGCGCCAGCAACATCCGCAGTTCATGATCGGGTGACAGCAAACCTGATCAGCCCATGGACTGCTAAAGGTGGTACTGGTTATACGCTTCGTGGTGCAAGTGTCAACATCGTCATCGGCGGTACAGTCGTATCGCACCGAATCGCACCAAACACCAAGGTAATGATCCAGGCTTGGGGCACATCAACAGAGGTCTGAGGAGATTGTATGGCTGCTGTAATGAAGCGGGTCAAGCCCGGAAAGAGACGCGCACGTAACAAGGCAGAAGCACTCAACATCGGCAACTGGTTCAGCAAGTTGACCAAGCCGAAGCAAGCGCAATACGTCAAGGAACATCCGCACTCGATCTACGCGGAGAAGCGCAAGACAGTCACCAAGACCACGGTGAAAGAAGACAACACTGCACGGATCAAAGCCTACAAAATGGCTATTGCTCGGTTGCAGCGCAAGATTGATCAGAACAAGGAACGTATCTCCAAGCTCTTGGGCGAAGGGAAGAAGGCACGCAAGCGTATGCCCGACGAGAAGCAATCGTGGGAGTACAGCCGTGAGAACCAGGAACTCAAAATGAAGATCAAAGTCTTTGAGGATCGCATCAAGCGCCTTCGATAGACCTAAAAAAGGCCACTCGCTCTTAACCGGGCAGTGGCCTTTTTGTTATCTGCGGATACCCTTGCGGACTTTTGGTGCAGCCCCAGACCCCGACGATTTCTTGATCAAGCCTTTACGTGCTCCCTTGGGCGTTGCTGTCGGTTCTGGATCCCAACCATCCCAGTTTTCATGAGCAGGTAGTGCAGCTTTGCGTACACGATTCACGCGGTTCTTTGGTGCGACAGTCTCAGTCGATGCACGACGAGCTTCACGGGCAGCGCGCAAGCCAGCACCGCGAGTCTCTGCGGTCTTACTGATCTTGGCCTTCGTGGCGCCTTTCTTTGCGTAAATGGAATTCGGATGCGCAGCGATGTAGGCTTTCTGCGCAGCAGGTGATTTACTGTGGAACCAATGTGCAGCTTCTTTCTTCTTTGCTAGTCTCGGCATGATCGTTCTCAACTGATCGTAATAGTGGTAAAGTACGCGCGTTCCTTGCAGCCAGTCGAGATACGCAGGTCGATAATCACCATGCGGTCGTCGATAACCAAATCCCAACGCTTGGTTTTGTCGTAATCATCAAGGGTCTTCGGTTGTTTTTCGAAGTTACGACGCAGCGTCTGCGCAATCAAACGCAGTACGAAGTCACCACCGCCCCATGTATCGGAACTGTGGCTGAACTTCAAACTACCCGGTGATACTGAAACTTTCCAGCCTTCCAGAGTAGTCACGCCGAGCGACATCAGGATCTTATGCGCGTACTCGGGGAACACAACATCAGTGCCAGCTACCGCTACAGTCGACCGCAATGGAAAGCTGATCTTCATGCCACAGCCCTCGGGAAGAACCAAGAGACGACGGCATGCCCAGTAGCTGCAAGCTTACCAACCATCTGGCGCCGCTGATCGAACGCACGGAACGACAACTGGTGTGCAGCGTACATATCGGTGAACCGGTCAGCGAACGACGAACTGCCGCGCTTCTTGGCTTCTTCAATGCACTTTCGGATGAAGTAAATGAAACGGTCGTGGGTCTGATGGTGATCAAGCAGCTTCGCTCGCTCCAACAGCCCAGACAAAACGATGCGGTCTTGGGGCGTCATGGGAAGGTCCTTGTAGGTAGAAACCCGCGATGGGTTCGGCGTACAGCTCGCCTACCACTCTTTGATAACTGAGTCGTGGTATCTCGGAGATAGGGGATCACCTCCTGCTGCAAGGGCAAGTAATTCTCACCCGCATCAAGAAATTATGAACAGCTTATTGGACGCCATAAAAAGCCCCGCTTAGATTTCTCTAGGCAGGGCTTTTTCGTTACTTGTCTTCGTTCAAGAAGGCATTGTGTTCCGCATCTGCTTTGTGACTGGCGACCGTGTTGATGGTCATGCTCACTTCCGAATCACCAAAGCGCAGCGTCAGGTAGCGTTGCCCAGCTTGACCCCATGCACCATTAGGATCATCCTGCAACGTCACACCAAACTCCTTGGCAATCTTCTGGCGCATTTCCTCCAGGATCGCGTTCGTCTGCTCATAACTCAACGTGGCAGTTTCGTGGTCTGCACGACTCGTTGGTTTCAGACGCTCCAGCTTGGCACCTTGACGTTCGAACCAGAGGTTCTCCAGGAACCCTTCTTCCTCTTGCTCAGCCATGTCAAGCATTGGATAGTCGAGAGTAGGCAGGGTCAATTGAAGGAACAGTGGGTCACCCCAGTTCGTAAACACTTCTTGCTTGAAGCGGTTGCTCAGCGCAGTCTTGCGTGCCTTGCTACCAGCCGCGATTTCGTGGTAGATCGCACCGCCTTGGGTACGCTCAATCACTTTCCAGAATCCCATACCCGGCAGACCTTGCTCATTGCCAGACTTACGCACCACGATCGAGGTGAGGTGTGGAAGTTTCTGCAACACGCAAAACATAAACACGTTGTAGAGAATGGGACTCAACACCTTGCTCATGTTGTTACCTTGAGCTGGCAGATTGAGAGCAATCGCCATATCTTGGTAAGTGGTCGTCTCGCCTTTAACCGCGAGGTCGCTCAGGTAGTGGAACACACGGAGGTTAGTACCAGCTTGTACGTCAGTCATTGCATTTCCTTTTGAGCCTCATGGGGCCCGGATAGTTGTGAGACTGAATTGCCTCACAAATTCTTTACAGATTAGCTGTGCGTATGAGCCACAGGTGATCTTGTAGGTCGCAGCATACGTCCAAGATCGCGAACCGCTTCATTACGGTTACGGTCGATCAGCGCCTGTTTCTTGCAGTGCGCCATATTGAAGTATTCGACCACTTCGTCAAGCAACAGCCCAGTGAGGTTTGGTGTCTCGACGCCTTTCCAGATAGCGCACGCGGAGTTTGGTACTGGCGGCAACTGAAACCCGTGGTTGAAACATTCCTGGAGCAGACGTTCGCACTGTTCACGCTTCCAGTGAATATGGTTCATGACTTGGAAGCGCAGCGCACCGAAAGCACTTGCCTGATCAATGTCTCTCAGCGCCTCATCCATAGCCAAGACAATCTCGATGTCCTGCGAATCGGTCAAGCGCGACTTATGCACTTGTCCAGTCCACAGCTCAAACACGTAGGTTGCATACTGGACGATGTTCGTCTTGTAGTCGGAGAAGTGGACAATCTGGATGTTCTCGCGCTCCTCAGTCACCGTCATTTCGATGCCAGTGAAGTGGCCCACCAGATCGTTGAACGCTGCACGCTGCATGTGGAAGATGTACGCGAAACCGTATTCGGATGTGGGCTTAGCCATTGTCAATCTCCAGATATTGCGGCGGTACGCTGTCGGTCAACCAGACACCGTTGTCTGCCTGATAAAACACATGCCCGGTTTGGAACATCGCGTCTGCATCAACTTTCAACAACACCACTTTACCGTAGCGCTTGCCGACTGCGATGCCCGTAGCCTTGTCTTCGCACAGATGCACGTGGTGACGTTGCTGCTTGGTCAGACCAGTCTTGCTGATCGACTCCATGAAGCGCGTTGCCGTGCCGTGATACAGAACCTTCGGTGGAATCATTGGCTCATGCTTCATCGCCACAGTCTTTGCGCTGTGACCTTGGGCTGCGCGGATCTTGTTGCCTTCGACAGTGAACCGTTTCTTCTCGTTCGTGGTGACGACTACCTGCAGCAGGTCACGGTTCATGAAGTGGTCGTGCTTCGTGGCACACGCGATCAGTTCGTCGATGTCTGCCCAGCCGTCGCTGTCGAGCGTGAGCCCAATAGCCTGTGGTTCATGGCGGAGCACGAAGCTCAGGAACTTGCTGGCCTTGGTGATTTGCTTCTCGTTCATGACAGTACCTTGTTCAATTGCAGGTCGGATCGCAGTTGGGCAATTACATTGGCATGCGAGTGATGCACAGCGTAGCGCAACATCAACTGGGTAGGGTTTCGACGCACGATGATACCGTAGCGTGTATTCAATCGCACTTCGTGGTGATCCCCATTCAAAATGTAGCGATGCTCCGTTGTGTTGACTGCGCGCACGTGGTTGAAGTAGTCTTTCGGTGCAGCATCAATCACAGCTTGCACATACGCAGGAAGATTATCAGGAATGTTCGGCACTGCGGCGCTCCATCAAGTCTTTACGTTTCTGCGTGACGATGCGCAGACGCTGATTCGGTTCGAGACTCCAGCCCTCGATAGAGCCAGCGTCTGCTTTCCAGACTAGCTTCAATGGCTGACCGATGATGTCACCGCGTTCGTTGATCTTGCCAGTCCATTGCAACGCAGGGAACATCTGGCAGAAACGCAAATCTTCTGGGCAGTCTGGAGTGCCGCGAGCAAACATCAGCACCCAGTCTTTCGGGTCAGTCTCATGCTCTCGCCCTGCCCAGTAGCAATCACCTTCCAGCACCACATGTTTCAGGAGGTCGAGTGCGCTCTTGTACACAGGTTGGAGCAGCATCGAAGCAAACTCACTGGCAATCTTGGACTGCATGATGGTGCTGCGTGCTTCGATACGCTGGTACGTTTCGTACAATGCCCGCAAAGCATCTGCACGGTACATCGAACGCCCGATCGGAGGTTCTGGTCGAAACTCTCCGAACTTGCACAGCATCAACTCGGACTGGTACTCAAGTAACTGCACCTGACGTACCAGAAAGTTGAGCGACCCTCGGGCATCTTCATACTGGTTACGACTCATGACTGGCCCTCATTTCTTCGGAGAGGGCATCGTAACGATTGGTGAGTTCTTGTGCGAAGGCCAGGTTGCCGAGGATGATCATATCCTTCGCCAGTGCCAAGCACTTGTGTGGGAAGGCAAACTCGACAGTCATATCGGTGCGATTGTCCCACGCAGTCATCAACTCCTGCCAGCGTGTTTCGAAGTCTTCACGCAGCGAAGGGAAGTCGTTCGGGCGGTCTTTGAAGCTGTACGTGCCGACTGCTTTGAACAGTTGCGGCTTCCAGTTGTGCGACATGGTCTTGGCTTGCAGTTGCGCAAGCTGCCCACGTTGAGGCCAAGGCATGGTGCGATAGCGACCGACCAATGCTTGATGACGACGTGTACCAGACAACCAGGTGCAAACGAAAGAACCAGAAGCGCGAGTTTGGTCGAAGTCGGGTTCAAGCAGACCATTGAACGAAGGATGCGAAGCGAGCTTCTGCAACCATTCAATTTGGTGTGGGGTCAGCTTGCATACCGACAGATCAACGGTAGTACCGGCGCTTAGTTGGATAATGTCGTTGTCCACTTTTTACTCTCCGTACTTTTCGTACACTGCCAATAGACGCTGAAACAGCGCCTCTAAGGACATGCTGGGAATATCCAGCACTTCATCTTCGAGAGTGAAGACAAACTCCAGCTTCGGGTCTCCACTCTCTTTTCTTGCTCGTTCGAGATTCCAGAACATCTTTTTGATTTGCCCAGCGCAGATAGCGATGCTACCGTTCGTTACGCCAAGCCCATAGCAAATGATGCCATAACCCGGACAGACAGTCACAGGGCGATTGAACGTCTTGCCGTGCTCTGTCTCTACAAGACTACCTACAACCGTGCGCTCTCGTTTCATGTTGGCTCTCCTACTGACAAAAGGGACCCGAAGGTCCCTGATGTTGGAGCAGAGTGATGACTACTTCGCAGCTTTGCACCGAGCGTAGATCAGCTTCGCATAGGCTTTCTGAGGCCCATTCAGCTTTTCTTCTGGTAGCTCAAACATTTCTGCGGCGAGTACCGTACACGGATGCCAGCCAGTGATCGGATCTTCTGCGTCGCCGTTGATCCAATTCCCCATGCTTTTGTCGCACTTGGCGAGAGCGTGCCCAGCTTGTCGAATCATATCCTCGGTCAAGCCGAACTCTGGATCGTGAAAGAACGCCGTAGCAAACATTTTGAATGCTTCGATACGGTTCACAACGATGTACGGGTCTTCGCCTTTGAAGAGGTCATCACTCATGGTTACTTACCTACGCCGATTACGGGATTAGCACCCGGCGCCATGATGACGCAGTTGGTGCCTTCTTTCTTGCACGCTTCTGCATACGCATTGATCGCCGCGAGTTGCACAACCTGTTCAGGGCTGTAGTTCATGGCATCAGCGTAGGCTTTGTCGGCCAGAGCACGCGCTGCTTCTGAGGTTGCACGCTTGCCTTCTGCAACGATCGTGGCATCCAGAGTAGTCGAACGCTGCTGCTCAGCCGCCGTTGCGTCCAGCTTTTCTTGTACTGCTGGGTTAGGCTTACCGCGGCCCATGTTGAAGTCAGTGATGCGAACCGCGATGCCGTCAGTAGCAGCACGTTTGGTCAGTGCTTCCAAGAGATTCTTCTCCATGAGAGCAGCGACCTTCGGATCTGTCATGATTTCTTTCATGGTGTGCGCTTTGGTCTGATCACGGAACTCAGACGACCACGGCTGTTGCAGGTTGTTCGCAAACCAGTTCGCGCCTTTCGTTACGATCAGCTCGCGAGCATCGGTTACTTGAACCTGCAACGAAGTGGAGAAGTCGAGCAGCACGTTGTCCGAAGTCGGCAGGTCTTCAAACTGCATCTGTACGGTCAACGGTGTGATCGGTACTTCAATGCCGTCAGTAGTGCGCCATTCGACAGAGCGAGAGCCAGGCTTCAGGGTTTCTTTGCGCACACCTTCGTGGCCCCAGAAGTACGGCTTGTCCACGATGACGACTTCGACGCCGTTCTCTGCTACGATGGAGTGCTTGAGAAATACCCAGCACAGCACGTAACCGATTACTGCAATGACTGCGACTGCCGCAATCAAACCAGCAACTGCACTGCCACGTTGTTTCTTCATGTTCATTTACTTCCTTAGTTGATTTGCTTCGGTTCGCGGTTGATTTGCATTCTGCGATCCGGGTTAGGTGGATTCTTCAGGTCCACATTTTCGATGAAGGCTTTGGTGATCGCTGCGCCCTTCTTGTCGTCAGACGTATCTTCGCAGCGCTTGAGCAGACCCTTCAGTTCAAAGATACGGGACTGCAACCGATTCGCAGTGTCCCATACACCAGAGAGGGTGACCATGTTGATCGGTGTTGTAGGGAATCGTTCGATACCGAAGTCGTCACCCAGTCGCTTGATCATGTCTTGCTCGACGAAGTAAAGCTCCTGCGCCATGCGACGTGCAGATTGCAGGTCTGGTGGAACATGCCCGATGCCGCTACACACCAGAGACAGGAACACGTCGGAGTATTCGACGTTGCCTTTGCTCTTGCCGCCGACTTCAACACCGCACTTCTCGACTACACGATCCTTTACATTTAAAATCACGTCAGCCAAGTCAGTCAGCTTCTCGTTGATTTCGTTGGCGCTGATCACGTACCACTCGCCGCTGTTCACCATGTACGGTTCGAACGGCAGCCCGATGCGACCGAGCTTCTCGATAAAGCTGGCAGTCCAGACAAACAGGTAAGCGAACTGATACTCGCTCGGATCGTTTGGTTTGTGGTACGTGCTTGCGCCGAAGTTGAGGCCTCGTTCACGGTTCATCAGAATTTCCCCAATCGTGGTTCGTATGAGATTGCACCTTGCGGACCTTGTGCGCCCTGTGGACCCTGAGCACCGAAGGGATTGCGATACCATTGGTGATGGCGAGTACGCATTGCCCAGTCGTAAAATGCAGACAGTGCGCAGCAAACCCGATACAGCGCTTCTTCCAGATCGGTCTTGCGTTCGATCTTGAGGCTCGCGATGTAATCCACCTTGTCCTTCATTTCCTGGGTGCCGTTAAACATAATCAAAACAAGATTGTGCCAACGTTCACCGTACGGGTTGCCACCAGGAATCGTCAAGTCGATCTTGACTGTGCCGGTGCCGTTGTGACTCTGCATTTCCACACCGCTTTCGAGTGACATGATCGCCCCGTACGGTTCGGCATACATTGCCTTTAGCAGCAACTCGTTCAGGGTCTTGCCGTCTTCATACTGGAAGATCGACATGCGGATGTCAAGCTCAGGTGGACGCGCTGGTTGATGCCACGTTCTGCCAAAATATTCCATAGGGACACTGTGCATCGTTACGCCGACACTGATGTCGCTACCGTAAGTCACACACCAGACCAACTGGGTGAAGGTCTTGAGTTGCAGCAGGATTTCTTCGAGCAACCCGTCAGTCTGACCTGCCAGCATCATTTCCTGGAGCACATTCTCCACTGAGGGAATAACATGACCTTGACGTGCAGGTAGTTGATCACGATTCGCTGGCAGGTTGCTCATTCGCAGGCTCCAGATGATCTTTGATTGCAGTCTTTGCGAAGTCAGCAAGCATTGGATGTGGAGGCCAACCCTTCTGGCAGTAGCTCATGACCTGGCCGACGATGTAGCGCACACGCTCCTCGAAGGTCTTCGGATCAGTGCCAACACCTTCGCTCACTTCGTAACCCATGATCTGGAAGCGGTTGAAGATCATTTGCGCGTCAGTTGCCATGAGTGCACCACGACCTTGGCTGACTTCAACAAACGTTTGGACCCAACTGGCTACGTCGTAACGATCAAACCCGATGTCGAGCTTGTGGGCTACGTGGTTGCAGCGTGTGAAGTTTGCAGCTTCGTCGGCCGCGGCTTGCGCCATGTCTTCGACGTACTTGGGACTGGCTTCGTATGCCGCACGTTCTGCCGTGTAGTGGTCATCGACGCGCTTAATGCACCCGTCCATAGTGTCGTCCTGAAACGCCTCCCAGTCGTTGTCGTTCAAGCGAATAAGGAAGCGGGTCTTACCTTGTTCAAACAGACGATGCGTCTTCGCCATGTACTGCATGAACTCAGCCAGTTCCCAAACAGAGAAGCCAACGTGAGCACCGAGACGACCGCCTTGAAATACCAGGTCGTCACCTTGACGTATCGGCGCGTCGAGACTCATTGGGTAGCGGAGTTCCTCGCACTTGCGCTTGTATATCCCAAACGCAGCTTCGATCAGACGTTGTTGCGGCGTGCTGCGTTCGTGGTGCTGCTTCAACGGAGATTCGCTCATGGTCTCACCTTCTTTCCGCCACGTAGGCGTTTGATTTGTTTGATAACGCTCAGACCGTGACAGCGCTGTGGGTGACAGAAGCAGACCAAACACACGTCATGCCCGGTATCCAATAGATCGCTGATCCGCTGCAACTCTGCCATGATCACAGGGTCTTTGCGTTTTACCTTCTTGCGCAACCAGACGTCATAGCAGTCGCACACCTCGTCACGATCACCGTGCGTGCCGATGTGGTACTGATTGCCGAGACAAGACGGGCGACCAATAAACACATCGACAGTTGCAGGGCGTAAGGGATTAACCGGTGACTTGGTGCGCTTGTGCTTGTTGACGAGGTGCAGGGTACCGATTCGCTTCACTGCACCAAAGAGCATTGTTACTCCTTGGGCTTGAGTTCAATGCCTGCTTCTTGCCACGCTCTGATCACGTCAGGATCGCTGGACGAAATATCAACGTTCAGGACGTTGTTGGCGATGTCTTCGTCGCTGTTGTTGGTGCGGTCGCAGATCACTTCGTACATTGCAGGACGAGCCGCTGCCAAGTCTTTCAGGTATGCGTTGATGCCGTTCTTCAACAACGCCTCGACAGTCGAGTAACGGTCGAACACGAAGTGGAACATGGTGAGCTGGGACTTCTTGAGTCCACTTGCCAGTGTCACTACAGCGACCAGCTTGCCTTCTTCCAGGACAGATGGCGGGTTCATGGTGTCGTCGCAGTCAACCCGCATGAAGTGGTCTTCGGATTTGTCCCACCACTGCGCGATACCGAGTTGCAGATGGTTGTACAGCTCCTTCTTGATGAAGTCCTTCTGGCTGTTCCAGAGTTGACGCACCAGTTCGTCCTGGGCCTCCTTCTGGTCATCGTCCTTCGGTTCAAACTTTGCCTGCGTTTGGATCGCAAGCATACCAGCAGCCATTGCAACGCTCAGCGCCAGCGTGACGTGTTCGTCTGCACCGAAGATTGCTTCCAGGATGCTGTGCTCAGCGTTCGACGGGAAACGCTCATTGAGGTGTGCGTCGATCTGGACGCGCTGCGGTTCCAAGTCCTTGATACTCGGAAACATATTCATGGCATCGAGGTTCCATGAAGCGTATTGAGTTGTTCCGATCATTGCGCTGTCTCCCGTGGAGTGAAGATGTAGGCAAACTCGACGTAATAGCCATCACGTCTGCCGCTGTTAATACCGAACTGCAACACTTGCCGACCTAGTGCCACGTCTTCCTCATTGTTGCGGCTGCGCACGTAGCGAAACTTGCAGCCGTACATTGAGCCACGCAACTTGTCCGCGAGAATCGCATCGACCATTGGGTTGGTGGTTTCGCACAGGTCGATGTAGTTCTGCTTGAGCAGGTCGCCTGTTTGCAGCAAGCGAGTAGCGATGGTCTTTGCACCTGCCATCATTACCTTGTGCATTGCCTTGTAAACTTCCGGCTGCGCCTTGTCGAGCTTCATACCGGACTTGATCTGGGTGAGGGTTTCTACGCCCTCACGGTCACGTTCAACCAGATACAGCATCTTCTTGTCCCTTGTTCAAAAGCTCAAGGTACGCGTGACCTTCTGGTGTGATCCAAGAGGTTCGCATACTTGTGCCGTAGTCGATGTAGTTGCGGCGTAGAGTTCGCTCCATTGCACGCCAGCAAACTTTCTCGGGTTCATTGGTACGCACCATCAGTATGCGCAGCAGTGATTCACCAGTGATAGCCCGCTCTTTGATGGCTTCGAGTACCATCAGATCCGTGACGTCCTTGCGAGCCATTACTTCATCGCACGGCGTTGCTTACGTCTCACCTGACGCACACCCTTCTTGCCGCGAGCGAAACGCTTGTGGGCTTCGATGTGTTCGAGCGTGCTGTTCCACTGCCCGAGCTTCGGACTGTTGAGCGACTGCACACGTTCATCTGGCTTGTACACACGGGTCATGCCCAGACGTACCACGTAGTCAGCAAACGATTCATGCGGTCGTGGGTTCGACGACGTGAACAGTTCAAGCGGAATGCCCATCTGCTCCAACTTCTTGTTCACCAGCTTCGACCATTCAGTCGAGAGATTTGGTTCACTCGGCACGTCAACGATGTTCTTGCTCGGGCCGTCGAGGCTTGCGAGGAAAGATTCACTGAGGCCGAGCGCACGCAGCTTCTCCTTTTCATCGACTGTGATTGGAGCGAGACGCCAGAGTTCAGCCTTGCGCTCCATTTCCTGGAGTTGATTCCCGACAATCTCCATGATCGCGTCGAACCCAGCTTCGTTGCCGGGTGTGTAGACAGCGACGTGGTCTTGCCCGCCGAACATATCGAACGCCCATTCACGGGTGTCCATTTCAATCTTGTAGTCCTCAGCCCAGTAGAACACCAGACTGATGAATGCTTCCATGACGCGGTTGCGGTTACGACTGCTGCACTTGAACGTCAGGTTGCCCTCGTCGTCCAGTTCGCATTCACCGATGCCGTACTCGTCGCCTTCTTCGCGGGGCAGTTCGTCAAACGAATCAGGCCAGCCGGTGGGATTCGACATACCGAACGGGATGCTTTCTGCTCCCATGCCGTGCGCCATCTTCAGGACTTTGTAGCCGCTGTAGACGATGATGGTCGGATCATCTTCAACCAGCTTCGGCCAGTTGAGTTCGTAGTCAGCGTCGTCATGCCGACTGTTGAAGAATTTTTGCAGCACTTTGCGGTGCATCGGACGGATCTTCGCCGTGCCTTGCATGTAGATGTAATCGCCCATGTTCCTCTCCTATTCTAAATGCTGTTTACAGAGTTACGTGCCACTTGTTCGACACGTCGGCTACGGTCAAGTCACCGCTTGACTCACGCCATTCATCTTCAACATTGCGGAATTGGTGCTGCAATGCTTCACCGACGCGAGTGATACGATGATGTTCGGACCAGCCGACAGAGCGAATCACAGCACCGCATTTCGCGAGTGCCAATGCTTCACTGAACGTGACTTCTGGCCGACCGTCTTCGATGTCCTGCATCACTTCAAACAGGACGCCGTTCAAACGGTCATAGCGCGTTGGCTTGGCGAAGTCTGGGCAGTTGTCGTCGAGCAGGTGCCCAAGGTGCAGGCGCAACCACTTGCTGTCATAGCCGTAAATAGCGCTGATCTGGTATTCACGCAAGTCAGGGCTTGGCAGACCGTCATCGAATGGGTGTCCGTAAAACTCACCGCCGTGATCCCCACGCGCGTCGCGAACATGAGCATTGAAGATCACGCGGTAAGTACGGGTCAGGTAAATCCACTTCGACAACACAAACAGGTCGTGATAGAGGAACTTGGCGATATGTTCATCGCTGGTAGTGTCGAGCTTCGTATCGGCCTGTGCCAAGAAACGACGAATCCCAACGAGAGTGTCGGGAATCACGTCGAGTTTAGCAACCAGAGGCATCAGGTCGAATTCCTGGGTGTCCTTGCCATCGCCAATGACAGTGACCTGACGCAGGGTGTCGTTGACCAGCAGATGGAACGGCTTGAGCTTCGGCATGTTCTTACTTTCCTAGAATTGAACGAAACGTTCTTCGATGTATTGTTCGGCAGCTTTGTCACTCGGCGCGTTGATCAACTCAGCGTGCCGTTCTGAATCTTTTGCGTGTTCCCGTACAAACGTTTTACCCATTGCTGGTAACTTCGGACGTTTGGCGTAATAACGCTCACGCCATTGGTGCCACTGCTGCGCAGACATTGGATGGTTCATAACGGATCCTCGGCTAGTTAGATTTCGTCGCTTTCGTCGTCGCCAAACTCAGGTTCGAGGTTGAGCCCTGCATAGTGGAAGTCCCACTGCAATTCAGGGTGACATGGGAACTTCACGAAGTCCACAGTCTTTGCCTTGTCCTGGAAGTGCTGCATGGCTTTCTGCACGCGCTCTTGCGCATACCAGACTGTCGGTGTTACCCGCGCCTGAAGAATCTCAGGGTTGTGGGCTTGCATCAACAACAGGTGCGGCGTTGACTGAACCAGACGCTTACGCGGGATGATCACGTACGGGCCTTCGACTTTTGGCCAACTGATTTCGGCTTCGGTCGCAGTCGGTGTGATGAACTGGAAGTTCTCTTTGCCGATAGACTGATCCAGATCCTTGAACACGTCATTGCCGTTGAAGAAGGACTCGACTTCGGAAATCACGTTGAACGTTTGGATGCGGTCGCCGAAGTAAACCCGGAAGTTGTCGTGCCCGTTCCACTTGTTGCGATACAGCATGAAGCGCACTTCGATCACCGGATCATCCGGCAGTCCAACCCAATGCCAGAACGCAGACGGCGCAAACTTCGGATCATCAGTGCTGGGTGTGATCGACAGCACAAGCTGCGGCGTTTCCAGCATTTCAGTTGCTTGCAGGCGTTGCACCCAAGCGTTGATCTGCTGGCGCTGGTGCGACTGCTTTTTACGCAGCTTGGTCTCTAGCTCGAAAGCACGGGAGAGCACGTCGAACACCACTTGCTGAGTTACCTTGGCCTGGTACTCACCCATGCAAACCATGACGCTGCGTTCACCGTGAAAGCGGATGTTGGTGTACGCACCTACGCACTGAATGGTCAGCGTGAGTTGACGCATGGCGAGCACGAACTTGCGACGGGGGAAGTGACCTTCCAGTCGTTCGAGGTACTTCTGCGCCAAAGCCCGGCAGTGATGCTCGGCAATACGCTCTGCATCGGTTCTTTCTAACTGGCTCATGAGTTCTCCTCGATGTGCGCCTTCGCTTGAATGATCAGGTCCACGAAACGGTCTGCACTGCCACGGAAAACTTTCTGCGGCTTGTCGGGCATATCGACGTGGACCTTGCAGATACCCATCTGAGCACCGCGTGCAAAGACTGTGATCGGCAGGGTATTGTGCTTGCCTTGGTAATCGGCTTCGTCATCCCAGTTGAACTCGTGGGGAAACGCAGTGCCGATGTGCCGCACGATGTCGTTGAACTCGACCAGATGTTCCTCTGGCAGGCGTCGCAGCAACGTGTTGGCCCAAGTGAAGTACATCCGGTGCATCTTGTCCTTGCCCTTCATCTTCATGTGAATCTGGGCATGAGCACCGTTGAACGTCGGCCTGGTACTGATTCGAACTTCCAGACCGGAGAAACCTGGGAAGCGGCTGCGCATTCCCTGATTGATCGACTCGCTGGCTTTCTTGTCGGCCAGTGCGTCGTTCATGAAGGCATACTGACCTGTGCCGAGTGCAGCCCAGATGTCTTCGCTTTCGACAAACATTCCGTCGTGCGTGTCAGCGATAACGCGCACTGGGTATTCGACATTCGCGTGAGTCAACGTGACCACGTAGGCGTATTGATCCAGTTTCATCGTCTAGCCTCCACAATTCGCAGTTCACTTTCGTAGCGCATCAGGTAGCGACCGCCATGTTCTACTGCTTTGTCGCGCACCTTCACCAGCAGCACTTGATATGGCATATCAGGAGTCGCAAGCCGGATCACAGGTGCAATCAAGCCTGCGTGCAGTGCGCAACTACCATCACCGAAACGACGTGGTACCCAGAAGGGAAAGAGGATATTGCGCAACACTTCCAGAAAGAAGAAGACATAAGGCAGGCGGATGTCACGCGGGGTAATGTTTAGCTCACGCTCGCGCACATCCTCCAGCACCGTCAGCTCCACGACAATCTTGTACATCGTCGCGTAGATCAGAGCGCGCAGCAACCAGATAGAGGCAGCGACATAAAGGGCAGTCATCATGCTCCGTACTGAGCCTCGTGTGCTTTTTGTTTCTCAAGCCACTCAGGACTGGAGTACGTCCAGCCTTTCTGCATGTGCTTGATGATGAACGCATCGTCAGAGCCGCGCGACTTGCAACCGATGGACTCGCTCTCGCCGTAGCAGCTAACGATCTGGCGGCCGTCTTCGACGTAGATGTCCACGAAGCCTGCACTCACCAGGTCAGCGCGATACGGGCGACGCTGCATCGACTCCAGCATATCTTTGTGGACGACGGCTTCTGGAAACAGGATCGGGGTGATCTGCTTGCCCGCATGTTCGTGGTCGAACTCGACCATAATGTATTTCATCCGCATTTTACTTTCGCTCCGATTTCTTTTGCGTATTCTTTGGCACGAATGTGCGCGAGTTCTGAACGGGAGTAACGACCGTTGATGGTGATCTGCTCCCAGTCATAACCGTGAGGGCCACCGCGCGCTTTGACAACGAACAGTCCCTGACCCATATCGTAAGCCGTTGTTACCTGAGGTGGCTGTTTCAGCCTGAACAACTTTCTGATGTTCATGGGATGAACCGCGCCTTATTTTTGATACACCAGTTAGTAGCGACTTCGTAGGCTTCGGAAGTTTGCATTTCATCAAAGCCTGGGAGTCGCGTCCAGAAGAAGCGGCTATAGTCGCCACCCTTCACTTGAATCGTGTAGAAGATCGGGCCCGCAAACCCGACCTCCTCTTTCAAGCGTACCTTCAATTCAGGCTTGCTGAATAGGGCCATTGCCACCTCGAATGTTCATATCGACCGTGGCGCTGATCGTATCGACGTAGTGCGCCGCTTGATTCAGGAGACGGTGGGAAAATTGCAGGCTGTGCGACTTACCATCAGGCAGCAAGCACAGGTCAGTGTATTCCACCAAGTCGATGAACAGACGCACAAACTTGCGCGGCTTGGTTTCGTCGCCTTGAATCGCTGGGTTCGCGATCACGTTCTGGACAATCTCGAACGCCAGATCAGGGTGACACAGGTAGACGTGACGAGGCATCGTGTAGCCCTCGACGTAATCACGGATGAATTCCTTCTCCGGCATCAGGGTAGCGAGCACGTAGATGGTGTTACCGTCCTGCTCCGCGATCTGCTGCTTCATGATGTTGAGCAGTGCGACAGTCAGCTTGCCGCCGTTGAAGCGCGGGATCTTGCCGTTGCCGAGAATGATGTTCTCAACTGGCAGCAACTTTTCAACCGGATAGGCCTTGCGAATTGGCGTGCTCATGGAGCCTCCACATCTACGGTGATCAGCGCGAGCATTGCGTTCTGCTGGCGCTTGGCCAACTGACGGAAGTGCTTGAGCAGTTCTTGTTCCTGCTTGCTGACTTCCGGGCTGTCGATACGCAACCCAAGCGTACCGTCATTCGGTGCATCAGCGAGCAAACTTTGTTCGAGGCGGGAAATGATTTCGGAGTTCATGCTGCGGTGATTTTCCTTTGCCACTTCTGCTACACGTTCACGCATACCATCAGGCAGGCGTACAACGAATTTGTCGGCGGTGCGGCTGGAGTATTGCGAGTGCATGCGGGTCTTCCTTAGCTTATATGGGTTCAATTGACGTTTACAGTTACTTGATCTTTTGATCAGTACCGTAGCGCATGCCGAATACAGGCGACTTGAACGCCTGCCGCTCTTTCGAGTTAATCGGTGCAGGCTGCTTGATAGCCTTGAACCATTCTTCCAGGATTTTCTTGTGTTCCATGCTTACACGCCACCCTTGATGTTGATGATTGCGTTACTGTTCCGAATCTGGAAGTCAGGCCAAAACATGGGATCTTTTGGATCTGGCCGAACGAACTCGACCTCCTTCAACTGATCAGCCATTGCCTTGAGGTCTGCATACGTCGGCACCTTCGCGTCCGGATGCGTAGAGCCTGTCGTGTTTGTATTCTGCGATGCCGTGACTGCCATATTCAGGAAGTCCTTCATCTTGTGCGACGGTTGAAACACAACACGCTCACGCTTGCCCGTCAGGTCGTCGATCAGCATTGCGTCAATCGGACCTTCGGTGATGACACGCACCATTGACATCATGGCTTCAATGTCAGCACTGGCCTTCGACATCGAATCGGCATGAATCTCTCGGTAGTCTTGCTTCCAGAGGTCGCGAGTCGAGATACCTTTCTTCGCAGTGCGGCGAGAGAAGTAAATGCCACACCAGTGAACGATGTTCTGGTGCCTGTCGAATGCAGAGAAGATGCAGCAATTGCCGTAGGTGCCGCCCTTCTCTGTCTTCTTGAACTCACGCCGGATGTAACCACGCTCGGCAATCAACGTGATCAGCAGATCGCTCTTGGCAGGCTTTGCAACAATCCCCACGCTACCGTTGTAGGTGTAGGTTGCCCGCACAAACTTGTAGCTCTCAACCTTGCCGTCTACGTTGATGTAGAAGGCTTGATTGGGACGAAAGCGAATCGCTCGGGCACCTTTTCTCATAGGTTCTTCCTTGCGTTCAGGGTGTCGTACATGGTCGCAGGGTCTTCGTCGAAACCCTCTTCATCGTCCTCGGCATCGACTGCCTTGAACACCGCTTCTTCGGCATCTTCCAGTGCGAAGTGAGCCATGACGTCCTGCGACAGCGCAACAACTGACTGGGCGACAACTTCAAACCCAGCAGGCATTTCGTATAGACGTTCTTTCGGTACACAGAAGAACAGGCCGATCGGCGTATCAAACACACGCGGTGGAATCATCACACGCTTGCCGTTGATGACGTTGCTGCCGACCGCTTTGTGCATGCCGAAACCATCAAGCACGAAGTCCGAGAACTCGATTGGACCTTGCACGTCGGCCAGCAACTTCTCCAGAAGGTCAGACAGTTCAAGCCCTTCCTTGGTAGCGATGTTTGGTCTGCCCATGTAGCAGCTTTTGCCTTCTGCGTACCCTGGGACTTCTTGCATCGGTTGAATGAAGCGCTTGTCGGTGCGCAACGCATTCTCGGCTTCGAAGATGATGCCGTCGATGCCGAAGCCACTCATTGGGCCCCAGTTCGATGCAACGTCAAACGCTTCCGGGATATGCTTGGCGATGAACGCTTCAAACATTCCGGCGACTTCTTCCTTGCGCGCGACAGAGGCTGCACGGGCTGCGCTGCCGTCGTAAGTACCGACAAAATGCCAGTATTGCATTGGTGCTTCAGGGTCGGTCTTCAACTCGACGCACATCAGTTCTTTGATCAGCAGAAACTTTTTCAGGTCTTTGCGGTTTTGGTCGTTCATTCTGTTTCCTCGTCTACCGAGCGCTTCGTTGCACTCGATACACCAATAGGGATTTGTTGTTCGTTCTCACCGTCAACCAGCTTCGACAGTGGGACATTCAGGACGTTTACAATTCTGCGCACAGTGCGGGGCTGCGGGTTCTTGGTACCGTTCTCATAACCCTGCACTGCGGTCACTGGCAGTACGCACTTGCGCGCCAGTTCTTCCTGGGTCAAACCAGCATATTCACGCCATTTGATCAAACGTGAAGGAAACCCTGGGGCTAAAAAGTATGACTTCGGAGCGGCCCTGGCAGCACGCTGGATGACCGTCTGGGGCGTTACGGCGTCAAGTTTGGCGAGTGCATCTATGCAAGGTACGAGACTGTACTTGACTCCCACAGAGAGCGCTTTGCGAACATCTGCCATTGTTTCTGGCTGACACGCAGGGTTGTCTTTGTTGGCAAGCCAGAACTCAAGCAGGATGTCAACGCTGTCGCACAACGAGGCAGGCAGATCACCAGCTTGCCCAGCACGTTCGACATACGGCTCGATCTTGTTGGTGCAGTTCTGGTACACGTCTTCGTACAGATCGGCTTCATTCAACGCGGCTGCAGCCTTCTTCTGATCGTCGGCCGTGGCAGTACCAGCAGCGAGCCGCTCCATGATGTCTGCGTGGTCTTCGATGAAGTAGCCTGTCAACTTTTTCTTGCGAGCCATGGTCACTTCTCCTGCGCGTGGAATTCTTCGACCATCTTCTCGCTGATGTGCGGCAGACCAGCTACCTGCATATCGCCGCAGACTTTGCAGTGATACATGCCGAGCGGAGACCCGAGAAACATTTCCGGGTGCTCAGTGCAGTCGAACTCGTGGTTCAGATAGACGCGCAGCAAGAAGTAACGCGGCGTACCTGGCGTACCGAGTTCTGCATTGCGATACAGCGGATGCATCGACCGAATGTACTGGGTAGCGTAGTGTACCAAGTTGGCATTCATCGTCGCGATGATCTGGTTCGCATGATCCGCCAACATCTTGAATGCAAACTGGGACTCAGCAGTGTCACCAGTGATTTGCCAGACCAGATCGAGGCACTCTTTGTCGAGACTCGGATCGGCGTAGGTCTTAAACTTCACACCGTCTTCGATGTCTTGAAACGGCACGACGTTGGCACGGGCGATCTTCGCCTCGAACGTCATGTTGATGTTGTAGACGAGCGGCAGTACCTGTACGCCCATCCACTCGGTTACGTTTGCTTGGTTCATGTTCGTATTTCCTTATGCAAGATCAGCAGGGCGCGAGAGACGACAAACAACCACTCGCGGCACCGTGTTCGGTAAATATTCAGGGTTGTCCGAGTAGAACGTCAGAACGTCTGCCTGAATCTTCTCAGTCGTATGTTCGTTGTACATCCGCAGCAGGCTGGCGAGTTCGATGTTGATCCAGTACAACACTTCGGCCTCAGCTTCGAGCCCTTGAATGTCGGTACCCGAAGTCTGCCAGACGTAATCAACCACCTGGATCTTCTGGAGTTTCGGATCAGGCTTGCGCGTGTAGAAGAAGGAGCCGCGCTCGTACTTCGCAGGCATCATTGCAGCGACAGTCGCCCAGGAATCGTACGGTACCTTGTACGGGAACTCAGGCAGCTTGAAGTCACCGAAGGCAATCAGACGAGTATTGCCTCCAAACGCTATCTGGATGAAGCTCATTCTGATGTGTCCTCGATATGAGGCAAGCCGGAGATTTGCATCGTGCCGCACGCAGGGCACAAGTACGGTCGCGTCGGCTCACCGAGTTTCATTTCAGGGTGGTGCGTACACTTGAAATCCTTGTTGAAGAATATCCGAACCACGTAGTAATGAATGACGTGGTTAGTCAAGTGCCTCACCTGCATGTGTTGCGCTTCACCGAGACGCGGCTTTAGCTGCTCAACAAATGTCTTGACCAGGTTCTCGGCGTAGGTAACATCATCCGAAGGTGCGTCAACTCGGAACACCAAGTCGCTAATCGGCAGTGCGTGTGCTGCGTTGAACACCGAGAAGTGCAGGCGACCTTGGATGTCAACCTTCTGCGGCACCATGTTGCTTGTGCCAGTGCTCAGTGCGTTCGTGATGAACGGGCCAGCTGGTAGTTCGATCCCGTCAAACTTTCCTTCCATGTGCAGTGCGCTTGCAAACGGGTAGGTGATGTCTTTGCTCATGTTGTTTGCTCCAGGGCGCGGATGTAGGCATAGGTGTATTTGTCAGTTGCTTTGTTCAACAACCACATGCGAGTCGTAAAGCCCGCTTGTTTCAACCTGTCCCTCAGGTCACTTGCCAATGCTTCAACAAGCTCCTTGTCCTGCTCTACCCTGAAAACAATGTCGCAACCTACAGAGGTAGACATCCCACTGCTAACACCGATGATGGTGTCGCCACGAATACCAGCCGGCTGCATATCAGCGGTGGATTCGAATGCGGCTACCTGCACACCTTTTGGTATCGAGACTGAACTAACCTCTTTACCGTGGACAAGGAAGGTGTCAGGTGGTACTGTTGCAAATCCGATGTCGAGTTTCATGCGCCCAACTCCGGATCTTGCAAAGTGATCGTTACGCCTTGCAGCAACTCTGTTGCGTAGCGACCACCAGTCTTGGTACGCACGACAGCGTTGGAGAACTCTACGGCAATCACATTGCCTACGTGCTGTGCGTCAACTTCTTGCTTGAAGTCGTCTGGGTCGGCTTCGATCTTGCGGGTCATCGCGACAAACGAATAGCGGTCGCCAACTCGTGGGACTTGAAACATATTCGGATGCACGGTGATGTGTTCGACCTGCCTGCTGCCAACATTGATGCGAACGTCCATCTTGTTGTTGACGTGTGCTGATTTCTTACTCATGGTTATTCCTTAGCCTATACCGGGTGAACCGGTTACTTTACTTTGATTGAGTCGCGACTAACGTGCTGCGTTGAAAACTGGTTGAACTCGGTGTCCCAGTACAAGCGCTCCAAGCGACCTTGCGCGTAGTAGCCGTACAGCGTACCAGAAACACAAATGCGGAACAGCTTGATCGCGCATTCTTCAAACGTATCAGCCACGATGTTGATGTGCTTCGTCGTGGTGACGAACCGCTGACTGACAACTTTACCGCCCTTGAACACCGGGACACTGATGCGGCACGGCTTACCGAAACGGAAGCTGCTCACTACAAACTTCTGTGTCTCGCTAGAGAACACAATGCCGAATGTGGCGAGTTTGCGCATCTGGTTGAAGAAGTCGTAGATCGGTGGAACTTCGAGGAACTGGTCAAGCTCGACCACATCGTAGTTGGTGTACCAATCACGGTCACGTTCATGTACGACGTGGCGAACCTTGCCTTTCTTTACGTCGGCCTCCAGCTCAACGACCGCGAAGCGTTTGAAGTTCTTCGTGGGTTCAAGCAGGACCGCTAATCGGTCATTCATTGAAGCAACCTCTTTCGTATCAGCCGGCGGACGTAGTGCCCAATGTAACGGCCTTCTGTTGAACTATATGCGACTTGCTGCGCACGCTCCTCTCGGATGAATGCAAAGTCAATCTCACAACCAGTATCGCGACAAATCTCGGCAAGGCGTTCTGCATAGAGCGCGGTTGGGTCGAGACGGTCCACGATCAAGATGATGTGGTTGCTGCGCTGTGCGACCTGATTCACCAGATTCGCGTTGAACGTGCTGTGCGCCAGGATCACTTCGTGACCGTGGATGTTCTCCAGTGAGCTTTCAATCGGGATCAGTTCACCCGTGAAAGTCTGCACAAGGCCGCGAGCCAGACGCTCATACACAGGGTGCATGGCTTTGTCAGTTACCAGAACGTGCGCGTGATCAGTTTGCAACTTGGCGCAGACAAAGTTCATCACCATGTCTTCTTCCTTAGGGCGTGCAAACCATGAAGCAAATATCTGGAACAGAGTCATTGGGATTTCCTTATTCGACGGTGCAGACAGTTACACGTTCAACGATCTTGAAGGCAGCGCTGAGACGTTCATCCGCCACGAACGGGATGGTCAGACCACCGAGATTCACGCTGCTGGCAGTCGGCTCGTAACTCACAGGCTTACCGACCAGAATGTGGACCTTCGCTTCGACGTCACGGTTCGCGAGTGCCAAACCGTAGACATCATCAACGTCGCTGCGAGTGTGCAGACGCATTGCAGCCCCGTGCAGGTTCTCGGTAGCGCTGTACACCTGATCTTGCGGCATACCGTTGGTGTACAGGATGGTCACGAAGTCCTCGTCGAGGCTTTCTTTGATTTGTTCGCGTAGCAGTTCAAGACGATCAACGCAGTTCGTGGAACGGATGACGGTCAATGTGCGTACTGGCTTTTCCATGGTGACTCCTTAGTGCAGTATGTGGCCTGGGACGTTGAGACGAACGACAGTACGCTGGCAGTCGTGCAACACCGGCAAACTTTCGTGGACGAACGTGACGTTACCGGCATACGCAATACCGGCTTGCAACTGAATCTCACGCATGTGGCTGAGGTCGAGGTGACTAACATCACCACCTTCGCCGATGATACCGCCCCAGTCACCAACGAGAGCACGACACGCTGGGATGTTCGATGCCAGGATGATGGTCTCGTTCGGCCAGTCGATTGAGTTTGTCCGGTGAGTATCGTGCTGGCCGCCTGCATTCTGCTCGGGTTTCTTCGGAATGTGTTTCAACCGCTCGTTAATCTTTTGCTTGCGATGAACACGACCCATGACTTCCTCATACAGATCGTTTGTATGGTGACGACCTACATCACCCGTGCTGTGTCTACCAGGACCATCACCACCGGTACGATGACTGCCACCGCCACCGGTAACATGACCAGCGAGCATTGTGCTGTACTGCTCAGGGTAGCGGCCGCCTGTGATCATTGTGCCTGGGACCCAGAAGCCGTCGATGTGCAGACCGCCACGACGATGCAGTTGATTCGCCTTGACTTCTTTCTGGTCAACCATCAGGTACACGGGACCATCGTGGTCGATACCCACCAGCATATCGTCAATCGTTTGCTGCCAGCGCTTTGCGACTTCCGGCAGAGGTTTGTCACGGTCGATGGTCAGCATGTGAATGCGATCACCGTTGAAGAATGGAAAGTTCACAGTGCCGAGTTGTTGTACGATGCTTTGCATGATGTTAGTCCCAGTTCATTTTCGATTGACGGTCGCGCAGAGCATTGCTCTTGGCGTATTCTTTCTGGATGTCGTTGTACCAAGCCATCCAGGCGTCGAAGGTCATATCTTCGTCCGCAACGTAGTGGAACGTATGGTGCGAAGTGCTGCCCATGCGGTCGAAACCATCTTCGATATGGAACACCAGCACGCCCGGCTTGAAGTCTTTCAACATCGGAACGCCGTCGCACGTTAGCACATGGGTCTCGACTTCCATCATCGACAGATTGTCGTCAAACAAATCTGGGTCTTCTTTGCCGGTGCGTTCTTCCAGCAACGACTCAGGGTTGATACCGAGCATTTCGCAAACTTGCTCAGGCGACAGCTCCGATTCGTCAACATCACCAAGCGTTTCGGAGTGCGGACGAAACAGGGCCTTCTTGATCAGAGTTTGCAGCTGGGGTTTTGTTTCACAACGGATGATGTGCATTATCTTGTCCCGAAATCGTAGACGCGGAGTTTACCCTGGCGGTCGAAACCTACCTGCATACAGTCAACGCTGTCAGTCCATTTCGGGACTGTCTTCGGACGTGGTACGTCTTGGTAGATACGCTGCAGGCGTTCTTGCATAACACAGATGAAGCCGTCTATTTCAAGACGCTTGCCACGAGCTTTCGTCGGGCCAGAGCAACTACCTTCCCAGCAGTTGTCAGCTTCACCGTCACAGTTGCGCGGGAACTTGAACACGATGCGGTCGTTCGCGAATACCAGACGGTTGCGCCCATAGTCAAACGGCGGGCCGTACTTGGCAATCAAGCGAGCGATCACCTTGTCAGCACGCGCACGCGCTTCTGGGCAATCAGTGAACGTGTCGAGTTCGGTGAACGTCTCACGTAGGTGTTTGCGCGCTCTCATTCTTCGTCCCACTCTGAGCTTGGACGTAAACCTGGACTGTCTTTCGGCAGCCAGAGATACTTAGTTTCAGCAATGTGATCAAGCATTTGGGCTGGAGTCAGGCGCTCCTTAAAATGCTCGGCTGGCGTGGTACGAGTGCAGAACGCCTCGTAAACATTTCTGTCTGCTTGGTAGTAGTACACTCGGTGAATGGCAAACGCACCCAGCAGAATGTAGAAGCAACCAGGCAGTTCAAGGTACGGATGCACCTCGCCTTCTTTCAGCACCAGCTTTTTAGCCAACTCTGGATCGAGCGAAGCAATCATGCACTTCGTGGCCTCCTCGATCTTGCGAGCTTTATCCATTTCGATGGTCTTCATACTCGCCCCTAGCTTATACGCGGTTGCCCGCAGGTACATCAGTCAAACAATTTCGGATCGAACCCGTGAATCTCGCAGAAGATGGCGCGGGCTTCCAAGTGACTTTCTGCCTCGTCTTGCGTCAACGTGCCTTGACTAACAAGCAAGGCGATGTTGGTGCGACGGCAGTTCAGGAAGAAGTTTTCGTAAAACTGGGTGAGTTCGCCCACCATCAGTAAACGATCACACTCATCCTTGCTGTCATACTTCGCGGCAATCTTTTCCGCGGCTTTCAGCATCACTTGGCGCTGTTTCAGCTTTTGATCGAACGTGGTCATAAACATCACCTATGTGCGTAACCAATACGTTGTGCTCTCTGGGAGCTATCACGTAGTCATTATATCACAACTGCAATCAGTAGTGCAATAGCGATAACGGTGATGATTATAGATACGGTTATTCAGACATGGAGTCCAGTTGGTGCATCTTGGCGGCTATCTTATGGAAGCGCGTCGTGAACTCGTGGATGACACGCCCCATAGAAAGTGTCGGATCATCTGGAGTGCAAACGCCAGCCCAGTAACCATTGACTACTGCCGCACTTCGCGACTCGCCAAACATCTGCACTCGGTACTCTGGTTTCGTCTCAATCGTCCAACCAGGAATATTGGGTAGTTCGAAGATCATCGCCGTCGGATGCTCACCCGAGATAGTCATGACCAGTATCGGATTTCCCTTGGTCATTACCTCGCAATCGACCTTGTACGGACAGGTGTGCTCGATGATGAATGTTTCTGCCAGATCGCGCAGTGCGTCTGACGGGCTAATTCCCCAGGACTCGCACTGCTCCAGAAACTGGTCTTTGATAGCGTCGGTCAACTTCGCTTTCAGGTATTCGGTCTTGTTCATTATGACCTCTTTAGGTAAGGGCGCACGAGGCGCTGTTCGTCCATGTCGAGTATCGAAACCGGACGCCAGGTCTTCAACGTCTTCTCGCCGAGCGCGTCTTTGAACGTGATCAGCACCTCACCCATATTCCGGTCGAGTAACTCCACCTTGGTGATCACGCCGTCACGGATGTCGAAGTAGGGCTTGATGCTTTTGTCCGGCTGTTTCTTCGCCAGACCAAAACTGCGCTTCTTCTTTTGGATCATGGTGCGGCAGATGATCATCCATGCTGCATCACTCTTGATCATCTTGGCGAAGTCGTCAGGCATGATCCAGTATTTGCGTGGGTCAACATCGGCACGGGGCAACACATGCCCAGCGCGCACGCCCCAGGCACCAAGATCAGTCTGCATTACCTGAGGTACAGGATCACCCTTCGCAAACAGTAGGATGGTACCGAAGGGTAACTCAATCGCCTCACCATGTTCGTCTTCGACGTACAGGGTTTCTAGGGCAATGTATTCTTGCTTGTCCATTACAGGAGCTCCGGGATCATGTTGCGTGGAATGTGCTTGAACAGATCGGCGCGTGGGACTTGCACTGCCATGCTCGGCTGTTCGAGGCTGACGTTCTTGAACACAGGAACAACCAGCATCGTCGGCTCACGGGTTGGATCGAGTTCGACTTCGTCCATGTCGCAGATCACATACACCTCGGCCATCGGCGGCAACCAGCTACCTTCACCTTCGGTACCGTACTGCACTTGCTTGGCGAGATAGGCAAACGAACCACCTTGCACGCCTTCGATCATGTGCTTGCGCAGACCTGAGGCACGACGCATGGTCATTGCGGCCTTGATGTACTTGCGCTGTTTGCGCCACTGTTCCATGCCATACACGACAATGAGCGCCGAGAGGAATGCGATTACGGCTTGCAGCAGAAGTTTCTCGTTGCTAAACAGTTCGTACATCGACAGCAGTTTGTTTTGGGTTACGCAGGAGATTGCATAGGCAACTAGAACGGCAATTAAGGCATTGAGCAGAGACATCTTTAGGCTTCCATGTTTGAGTTAGTAGTTTGCGATCACGGCACGAATGGCATCTGCCAGACGACCTGGATGTTGAGGGCGTGGACGAATCAGGCGATTGTTGCCCCAGTCGATATGACCGACAGTACCGACGTTGACGTGCTTGATGAACCCAAGACGGCGACGCGCTTCCCACTGGTTCTCCCAGTCGAACTCAGGATTGTATATGTCCTTGTGACGCAAGCGATACATAGCCAATGCCATGTTCATCATCGGCTTGCCACCCATTGCAGCCTTGTACCAATGACGGGCGTTCTTGTCCCAGTCTTTGGCTTCTGGTTTCGGAGGTGCGACGTACTCGTCCGAGATTATGTTGACACCGAAGTGTTCGCTGAACAGCTTGAACTGACCGCCAATGCTCGGGTATTCGAGGTAGCCTCCACCTTCCCAGGCTTGAATGCCATTGCGCAGTCGGCGGAGATTTTCTATCCGTAACGAATCAGCGTGGTCGCGATCCATGTGACCGCCGAAACCCATGCCTCGCAGAGGGCGAACCATCAGCGGCAGTCGCGCTGCGTTTATACCCTGACGGAAGTAGGACTCCGTGTCAATAACCATAGATGTGTTGCCGCACGCATCAAGTTCGATGCGCATGGCTGGATGATTGTCGAGCCAACTCATAGCGAGCGCTTGGTGCTCATGCAAGTGAGAACGGTCAAGCGGCTTGTACGGCTGATGTACTTCATCCACAACGAAGTGGCCGGGGAAGGCGCTGCGCATATGCCGATTGAATATGCTTTTGTCCGGACTCGTTGGTGCGCAGACTATCATGGTACTTGGCGGCAACATCGGATTGTGGCGCACGTTGAGAGACCTGAGCATCTGCTCGGTTACATCACCGTCTTCCGAAGGCCAGTCACGCAGCTTAAACATCTGGTCGTCAATCGACAGGTCACGTTCTTGCATTACGACTTTTGGCTTGTTAGTCATCCTGTTTCTCCATTCGAGACCAATGATCTTCAACGACCTTGGTTTCTTCGTTCAGTATGCCTGCAAGTGTGACAGCAGTGGGCCTCACAGGTTTGCAGGCAGTGCGAAACATACGCGCCGATTCAGGCAGCGTTCTTTCAATCAGGGCGCGTCCTTGTGGACTTACCCAGAACATGCACTCCTCGTCCAGATCAATGCAGAAACAGAACGAGCGTACCGTGGCTGCTGGTCGCACTTTGACAACCAGCTTTTGTTCCTTCCAGCTTTCGAGTGCGGCGCGCAGATCATTCTCTTGGCGCTCGCGTACCAGATAGTGCATGGTCACGTACCGATCAGTGTCTTCCCCAAGATCACTGAGACGCAACCGGATGCTACCGAACTTCTTTAGCCGCCGACAGTTGATGAAGCGGAGCAGCGCATCTGGTACAACACCATCACTTAGCTCTTTGATGCCGTGAGGTGGAATGTTTAATGCCTTCAGGAGTGGCTTGATTTCATTACCCTGAACCCATGAAGTTTTCGATGGCACTTGGGCCGATAGTACAAGGTGCATGTTCGATACTCCGTAATGTCATGTTCGTGTTCGCTTATAAATTGTTATGCGAGCTTGCCAGTCCATGGAACGACAGCGAGTTCGGTCAGGCTCTTAACCGAGGCGCCGTGAGCAACCAGTATATCAATCTGCTGGTCAGTCAGCTTTGGTACTTTGACTTTCTCTGGCAGGGGCAGACCCGCCATAGTGCAACGCTCTTGCAGCGCTTTGATGTAGGCAGCGTGATAGCCGTTGCGCAAGATCGACACTGCTTTCTGTTTACGCTTTGACTTACCGTTCTCAGTGTAGTTGAGCACGCCCATGACATCGGCATAGAAGCGCTTACCTTTGGTACCGATTGCGACAAACACACCAGTGTCTGCTTTGCTGTTGGCGTGAACAGCACGGGGCCGGCGGGTACCGTAATCATCAGCGCTGATACCCATTTCCTTTTCGCGCTTGTCACGCCACTTGATGGCTTCTTTCTCGGCCTTATCACCGAGAGTCTTCACAGAGAAGTATGCGCTGTCTTTCTCTGGGCTATAGAACCGGACATGAAAGCCTTCGTTTGGTACTACGGTGATGCGACGCATTTGAGTGTTCATGGTTACCTCTATTCGGTACTGACAATGTTCTTGCGGCCTAGCTGAAACCCGAAACGTCCGGAGAAGACTTTGAACTGCGGAACGATCGTGGCAAGATACTCGCCGAGTGCAGCGCTCTTGTCGCTGGAGATTCGCAAGTAGATGCTATTCGCCTCTGGTCCAGGAATCTCAACCAGCTTGTTGTCTTCGACGCGGTATGCAGCAGCGAGCTTAGTGCGCCACAGAAGTGGAAGAAGCGGGCCGTCTGTTTCTTCGATGCAGCCAGGATACGACGGGTACAGCTTGGCGACTAGTACCTTGTACAGCACACCGTCGAAACCGAGAACCTGAACGCACTCATTCATCGACTGAACCTGATCGTGGTTCATGTAGTGTTCCATGTAGTGCGCCAGATCAATACGGTGGTGAAACACCAACACGTGGTCTGTCTTCATTTCACGCTTCGTCATACGACCTCCGGTTTGAAGTCTTTCGGGTATGCAGTGGCGGTTGGCAGCAAGTAGATGTGGTCCGACAGCTTGATGCCGTGTGGGATTGCGAACATCAGGTCGTGCACCTGCTTGAAGCACACAGCAGCACGCAGGCAGTCGATGTACTTGCCGTACATATTGCAGACGATGGCAGTCGGACCTTGGTTCAATGGCGAGTCGTTGATCGCCAAAGTCCACATCGCTTCACGATCATCTGGATACTGCGGGTCACGCAGACGATTGGCTGCATCCTTGATCGCGCTGTGCATCGAAATGGTGTAGTTGAGCAGATGGCTTTTCTTGAGTTCGGTGGTCTGCGCCAGAATCTGCTTGGCGAGAATCGTACACGGGTACTCAATGGAGTTCTCAGCTTCCAGACAGTTGGCTTCTTGCTGCAACTTCACAACGAGACGGTCGAAGGCTTCCATAACGCTGTCTTCGATGTTCTCACGGAACGGGTCACGCTCAGCAGACATGGCGAAACCCTCGTCACCATCGAAGGTGAAGCGCACGTTCCGCTTGTTGTCAAACTCGCTCTCCGGATTGAAGATGAACAGGAACGCTTTGCACGCCACGCCGAACTTGCCTTGATATGCGTAGCCGTCGACCATGACGTTACCGCCGCCAACGAAGTCAACCGGGCGAACTTCAACCGACTTGAACGTGCCGAACGAAGTCGGACCTGGAAGATCGGTGAATGTGCTCCACGACTTCTTAAACTTCACATGGCTCAGGGCTTCCAGCTTCTTGCCGACAGTCTCAAGCTGGGCGTAACTTCCTTTTGGGCACTTCACTTCTTTGCTCCTTTTAGCTGGTCAGCGTACCACTTGGCGAGACGGTACTTCGCGTCGTGTTCGTCATAGCAACGCTCGGCCGACGAGTTGAATGGAATCTTGATCATCACCTTGCGCGACGGCAGATCGTACTGGTAGTGGCCATCAGCCAAACAGATCATGCGCTCGACCGTCCTTTCGTCAGCCGCAGACGGGTTCATGTAGACGATGTACCAATCAAGACTGTGTGGATCTTGTACGACGTAGGCTTGCTTGATTTCTGGTGCGTACCACTGGTCGCGTAGAAAGAGCACTGGGTTATCGAGTGCAGCAAACAAAGCGCGCAAGTCGATGCCTGCATTCACCAGAGACAGGATAGTGCTGTGCGGGCAGGCAACACAGTGACGATCACGCCAGCCCATAGCCCAGTTCACAATCTCGCCCGGGTTGATATTCAGATCGTTGATGCTCAGCAGCACGGTTGGATCGTCGAGCTTGGCCTCCCAATCAGGAACCTGTTCGAGAATCTCAAACTTGCCAGCGAAGTGACGACCGGCTGCCAGATCATTCATCATCGGGAAGCGAGTTGCATTCAGGTAGCGGGCAATCTCTGTGACTGTCGCACCAAAGCTGTCGAGTATCGCGCCCATGTGTTCGTGCGAGAGTTCAACACTGTGCAGCGTTGCCAGATCTTCTACAACCTCGCGGTCTGTTTCGGAACCCAGAATCTTGAAGTCGGCGTGCTCTTTGAGGAAGCGAGCGACACCCATGCGATCTACGCGCTGTTCGAAACGGTCTTCGAACCAACGGCCGCGGTAGAATTTTGTATCAGGCTCGGCTTGTTCGGTAACCAGCTTGAACAATTCGAGACGCTGACCAGTCGGCAGCCCAGGCCAGTCTTGCACGAACCGGATGGTCTTCTTGTGACAGTCGAGGTCTTCGAGTTCGACTTCCCAGATTGCGATAGCCCCGATGTCCCACCACTTCGACGGGCGATAGTTTTGCCAGTAGCTGATCCGACTGGTGTACAGCGCGTAGGTCTGTATCTCGCCAATCTGCACCCGGAAGGTATGCGCCCAGATATCGGTGCAGGTGTCTTCTTCCAGATTGTACATGCGCATGGCTTTATGCAGAGCGGCTTCGCTCTTGAACAGGTACAGGTAGACGTTGCGCGTGCGTTTGCGTTCCATCAGAATACTCCTGCGATCAAATCAGAGGCGTTGGTGACGTGGTAGGTAGCGAGCGTTTCCTGCACAATGCGGCGGTAGTGCTCGTTCGCAAACGTCATATCGTGGTCGCGCTTACCTTTCGGATGCGGCAGTTCAACGACCTTGTGATACAACTGGATGATTTGCATCGTGCGCGGGTCAGACAGCAGATGATCAGCCGTCATATCGCGGTTAGCAGTCAGCCAATCTAGCGTGCCCTTCACCCAAGGAGCCCGGATCGAATTCATCGTAATCAGGTTGTCGAGCCGGCATTCAAGCGTACCTGGCGTTGACAGGGTGTATGCCATGAGTGCGAAGCGCAGACCCAGGATCAGCGACTTGGACGTCACTACGTCACCCTTGCGATTCACACCACCGATGTACAGGTTGCGCTTCGACAAATCAAGGCAGACCTGAAACAGAGTGCTGTCATTGCGGTAGTGGTGCGCAACTTCTGTCAAAGAATCCATCGCGTCACTATCAGCACCGAGCAGTCGTGAAGTATCCAGCAACTCATGGTACGTCAGGTCCGATGCAGTGAACTTCTGGATAGCCTTGCGCATTTCAAAGCCCAGGATGTCCAGATGCATCGAATGTTCAACACCATCGACAATGAACGTGATGTCACGATTAACACGGATGGTGTCTTGCCGATCTTCGATGCGTTTCGCCCACGGCAGTTGCACGTAAACAAACTGGATGTCGAGGTCGCTGGTGTCGCTTGCGTAACCCCAGGCCCGACTGCCGACTTCGGCTGCATACTTGATACGCACACCGAATTCAGCTTCGAGACTGAGGAGCAGGTCAGTAACGGTTGCTTGTGGTAGCTTGATCATCGCGTGATCCCTTGTGACTTGAGCCATTTCTCCAGATCGACGATCACAGCTTGATACTGCTTGTCGCTGTCATACGCCTTGAGAATTACCTGGGTAATGAGCACTCGGCCGACGTTGTCCACTTGCTGCGTTGTCGAGTGGGTGAAGTCGGTGACGATGAAGCCGCGCACGTCTTTCGAATCTACCGCCTTTTCTTCAGGGTGGTATTCACCGTCGAGCAGTTCAACTTCGCGGACGTCTGTACCTTCCGGCAGCATGAAGATCACTTGGCGATCATCACGGCAGCGCATCAGGTTCCAATATGCTGGGCGATCCGGTGCGCAGTGCCGATGCACGTCTGCTACCTTCGCTGTGGTGCGCAAGCGGCCTGGGTTGTCGTTCTGCTTGGCAACCCCATAGCTCATATCGTTGTGCGAGTACACGAGGTTGATGATCGTCAGCGTGTCCTTCTGGTTGAAGGCGCACATCGAACCATCAGTGCCAGTGCCGTAGAAACGAGAATGCACGAAGTAGTTGTCTACCATGCGATCCAGTACCAGTTGATCTTTCAGCGCGTCAATATCGGCTTTGATCTTGAGCAGCGCCAGGGTTTCGGGCAGGTTGTTCAGGTCGAGGAATTTCATTGCAGTTCCTTGTTGAAGTCGCTCATGGCTAGATGCAGTTCGCAGTACACCTGCTCTTGCTCGGTCAGGTCGTGGTAGATAGACCGCGCCAGCTCGTCGAGTCGTTCGTGGTCTTTCGGCAAGTCGGAGACTCGCATGCCGTGACGTAGCAAATGTGCGCGTGCGCCGTTGATCATCCGTACAAGCATTTCGATTGCGTGCTGGCGATTCGACTTGCCATGCTTTTCTTCGTCGAAGTGATGCTCAGGGTGATCCGGCAGTTTGATCGAAAACGCACCGATGCTGTGCAGTGCTTCACGACTGTAGGCAGACCACGCCAGTTCGTTCAACGTGCCGATGTTGTCGCGCATGTTGTCCAGTTGGCTCATGACTTCACCCAGCTTGTCGTAGGTGTCGCCGTGAAGTTTGCGCAGTACAGACTCGGCTTGCGTGAAAGCTGACTTCTGCACAGTGTCCAGACCGAGTTCGCGCCACTTGTAATCAAGCATGGCATCAGACAAGTTGCTGATAAGGTCCTCAAACTTCTTGACCGGCAGCTCTACGTCGTTCACGCGGATATCAACACGCATGGCTCGGGGATCGTGACCGTTTGCAGCACTGCAAAACTCAGCAACGAGGTCCGCATGCTGGTGCATCAATACCCAGGCCAGAGCCTTGTCGCGCATTTCACTGCGGTCGAAGTTGTACAGCTTGCGCTGCTCCACGGTCCAGTCAACTTCGTTACTGCCGAGACTGATACGTTCAGGGTAACGAGTGCCTGTACCTTCTTTCAACCAGCGCTCGTTCACTTCGAGGAACGCAGCCAGTGTCGGCATGACGATTTCGTTGATGCGCGCCTTACCCAGCAGCCAGTGCATGACCATCGTTTTGTCGATGTGGTAAGGTGTCTTGTCAAACGCTTCTACCAGCGCTTCAATGCGCTTACCGTGCGGGATCTTCTTGACGTCCATTGCCTGATGCAGGCGAGTGACGACGCAATCTTTCAATTCCATTTTCGTTCCTTAGAGCTTGATCATTTCGAGAGCCATGCCCTCTTCGGTCCGGACACGTTGCAGCTTGTAGCTGGTGCCGTTGTCGAGATTCACTTGGCTACCGTGGAAGATGATGTTGATCTGGGCGGTGAGTTCACGCACCCCGTTCCATTCCTTGCCATCAATCGTCTTCGCAGGCGACTCGGCGTGCATCAAAGTCTCCGTGTCGAGGCTGTTGATCAACTCCGGCAGGAAGAAGCACAGAGTGCCAGGATCGTCGTCGCTGTTTGCACGCAACTGGATGTGCTGCGACAACTTCTGGGTGTAGGTCTTGACGTAGTGATCCATCGCCAAAGCCTGAATCGCCATGTTGATGTAGATCGCCTTGTCACGGCCATCGAGCTTGGTCTGATCAAAGAACCGCTCTGCGAACAGTGACGGGCGAAAGCTGATTGGAGCTGGCATGATTAATCCTTTTGCAGGTACTGCTTGGCGTATGCTGCATTCGCTACAAGCAAAGCGATGTGCTGCTGGACAATGAGCGTTGCGGCTTCGACGCGATCCACTTCCAGCTTGTCTTCGGGGATGGTTTCGTACACGTCAACCGATTCGTCACAGACGCTATTGCGCGAGCATGCCAGGCCGCAGTGGATCAGCTTTTCGAGGACAGCACGCACAACATACGGCGGCCATTCCACGATCTTTGCCAGATTGTTTGCCGTGGCATGAGTGCCGAGCAACACGTCATACAGTGCGCTATGCGGTGCAATGCCGTTGATGTTACCTTGCATGTCGTCGCGGGTATCGAGGGCGGTGAGCAGTGCTTTGATGTGGGCAGCGATCATGGCAGCTCCTTAAAGATCGACGAGGTAGTTGCTGAGGTACAGCATGGTCATATCACGTAGGGCCAGTTTCGCCTTGACGATACGCAACGCATGTTCTGTACGGATGTGGTCGAGTTCGACAGCACGGATGGTTTCGTACACGACCATCGGCCCATTTGCGCCGCGGCTTTCATAGTGACGCACCAGAGCAACTTTCTCCAGGACAGTCAACATGCTCAGGATGTGACCGGCGCCCCAGTTCAGGCGCTGGTGAAGTTCGGCTGCCGTGCAGCTAAACCCACTCAGGATGTCGTACAGTTCGGTGTAGCGCTTCTCGTTGAAACCGACGGTCACGTCGAGATTGTCCAGCAAGTCTTTGATGATTGGCATGGTCATTAACTCAGCTTGGTGAGGAAAAGGTGATCGCGACGTTTGACGATGCGGAACTCGTCGTCCAGGTACGTTACGATCTTCCCATTGAGACGACGGTGGACCTTGGTGCGAATCTCGTCCCACGCTTTCCAACCTGTAGGCTTGGCCTCGCACACACCGTCTTGGCGGTTGAAGTAGTGGCGATCTTTCGTCGGGACAATAGCGACCTCGTCCAGATTGAAGTCCATCGTGTCGTAGAATTGAATCTGCAACCGATGGCCACCTTCAAGGTTGCGCTGGATGCAATCGTATAACTGTTTCGACCAATGATCGACAGCCTGTGCGCGAGCGATACGCTGCACCGCCGCGTTCATCAGATCCGCATAACTGTTCGGCGTTTCTTTCTGGACTTGGCTTACATGACCAGCCACGAAGTTGTTTGCGAGAAACTCCACCTTGTGGGGAATCAGTTCACGTCTGCGCATTCTTCACCTCTAGTTGCTCACGCAGGTGGGCGATTTCGATCTTCTGGAGGCTGACGGTGAACTCAGCCTCGTGCGCCTTGTCCCGAAACTTATTGCGCTGTCGCATGGCGCTGAACAGTCCGATAAACATCATCAGGAGCGCGGCGACGTAGAGAACATCACTCATGGGCATTACTCCAGAAAGCCTCCGGGCGAATCAATGCGGTGAAGTCTGCATCGACACGGTGGTCGGTGTTACCAGAGGTGATGCTGTTATTGCACGCTGCCAGAAGCAGGTCGAGGGCAGCCTTGTCCCAGACCAGCAACGTTGCACCATCAGCCAGCACGTTCAGCCACGTGTTCTTGTCTTGCTTGCCGTCACGCAGGAGGATGTCAAGTTCCTGGCCGAAGTGAATGTGGATGTTGTCGTCGAAGCGCGCAGGCACGTTCAACTGCACCAGGTATTCGTACTGACCATACATTAGCCACTGCGGATCAAACTTTTCGAACAGACGGGCACGGCCCAGCTCGACGATGTTAAACGCTTTCAGGGCAGGGTGACGACCTGCAATGTTGAGCGCTACAGGGACCGGCAGCTTAGCAATCGGATCAGTCAGTACGACCTTCCATTCCCAAGTGAATCGGTACTGACCGACATCAGGGAGCGACACGCGATAACCGCAGACTTCACCACCGCGAATCTTGAACGTTGGATCCTTCCACGACTCTTTCGTCGGGTCGCCGTAAACCCATTCGTCGTTGACCAGCTTCTGAATGCCGAGCTGGGCATCATAGAACGAAACGAAACGCGGCAGCTTGACAACAACACGCTCGGGCGCGTCAATGGTGATTTCACCCACAGCCTTGTAGGTGCGCTCGACTGCGCTGCGTTCCTCTTTCAGGAAGCGTTCAGCAGGTGTCACGTAAAGTTGTTCTTTCGTTTCCATGTTCGTACTCCAAATAGGTGCGGGCCCTTTCAGGCCTTATTGGTTATCGTTCGTTCTTGAGTTCAGTCGCCATGGTGTCAACCCGCTGAATCAAGTCAGTGAGATTGTCCATGCGCGACTTGGTATCTTCCATGCGGTCGTTGAGGGCAGCCAGCTCTCGGGTCTGAGACTCAAGGGCAATCTTCATGATCTGGTTTAAGCCGCGCAGCTTGATGTTGTTGCACGCCAACCAAGTGATCAAGCCAATGACAAACAAACCCAAGACAATGACGAAGAATGGATGAATCAGCATTGCGGTCACCAGGTAGTTGGTTGTTTGATGTCGGGATCGTTGTCTTCATCCTCGTCATCCGAGTTAGCTGGTGCATCTTCATCTTCATCGTCGGAGTCGTCTAACGATGCAGGTGCAAAGTTTGTGTCTTTGCAGATGAACACCACCTTCTCGCCAAAACTGATCATGAACTGCAACTTGCAGAACGTCTGGTTGGAGAAGATGGACTCCAACAAGGTCAGTTCGAAGTGACCACACCCAGTGGATGCGTACAGCAATTCGTAAAACTGCGCCCAGGGAATGGTGATGATGTTCTGGTCGTTGCGCAGGATCGACTGACACAAGCCGTCAGCAAACTTTTCCAGTTGCTTCTGTGTGGCTGTCTTGTCGTTCAGCGATACATGCGGCTTGTCGATAGGTGCCGCTGCTTTTACCGCACCGTCTTTCTTCAATTCCAGATGAACGAGAAACTTCTCGGCCAGTTCGCGGTGTTCTGTAGTCAGCTTGCCGTATTGACCGTTCTCGACAAACTCTCCGTGACGCTGGCTAATACCTAGTTGGTCGTAAAAGCCCTCAAAGCTAATGCCGAGTGCCTCACGACGGGCTTTGATGTTGGCGGCGCGTTGCTTCGATTCTGTAGTCATGACTTATTCCTAACCTATATGCGTAACCACTATTGATCACGCGGGATGTTGAGTTGCACTGTCATTATATCACGACTGTCATCAGTAGTGCAAGTCAGATAACGGTTATGATTATAGGTACGGTGCTTTAGCCCACAGTCAGGAGGATGCGGTGGTTGTCGTTGAGCGCCCCGTCAATAAGACTCATTAACTCACCGACTTGCGTCACCATGATCGACGCCTGAGACTTGATCGCACAGCGCAGGCTGTTGACCGCGCTCTCTGGGTCTGGCTGTTCCAGAGCGTTGCGCATCAACGTCTTCTCCAGATTCATGCGCGACTTGTCCAAGAATCCCGTTTGCAGGTTACACAGCGCGGTGTACAGCACGGCGAGTTCGCGACCTTCGAACCAGTAGTCGGTTATCATGTTGTCACGGATTCGACCAGCGCCGAGAATCGAAGCCAAGGCACGGTACTTGTGCATGTCGCTTTCATCGGCGTGAGTTGCGCACGCGCCAATAGATTCGAAGATTTTGAAGGCCCAGACAGCAGCAAAGCCGTATTCATTCACCGTGTGCTCAAGCTGGAGTTCTGGACTTGGTTCTTCGGCGAAGACATCACCAGACCAGTGCATTGCGTTGAAGTTCTTTGCGTCTTTAGCCATGATTCAATCTCTGTGTGGGAGTATTTCGGAACGACGAAGCCGAGCCTGACAACCCGTGCGCAGCAATTCAAACTGTTCACGGGCTTTCGATTCACACTCGGTCATTGAATGACGCTGGTGGGTGAGTTGCTGTCGAAACGCTGCGGCAGAATCTATGGCAGCAAGTACCGAGTCATAGAAGGCAAGGTCTGCCTGTAGCTTTGCTCTGACTGACATAGTGCCCTCTTTTCTGTCATCAGTAGTACATCAGGAGATAAAACAAAGGCGATGAAGCCATAGACCGCATCGCCTTGATGTTCACTTTTGGGTGTGGAACTTGTATGCAGCAGCCGCGACGATCAGCTTGTCGATGTCAAACACACCGGGCTGAGAGTACGCACGCACGGCAGCCAGCGCCGCTTCTTCACTGCCGAGCTGGGTCAGGCCGTGCTCGTTTTCAATCTTGTCGTAGCCGTTCATGGCGCCCATACCAGCAGTAGCTTGTGCTTGCTGCGGGCTGAATTCCTGAACGCGAGCGTTGACGCTGTGCTGCATCTGGGCCAGGTCTTCACGACCGCTGACCATACCAGGTGCGCTGGTGATTCGGCTGTTCACTGTATGGCGAACGTCTGCATCACGACGGCTCATTGAGTTTCTCCTGTTGCTGTTCCAGACGGGTGTGGTTGTGCAACGCATTGTGCTCACTGAGTTCCAGTGCCGCGATTACTTCGGCGAGGTTCTCAAACTTGATGTCGTTGAGCAGCGTGCGGATTTCATCAGCGATGCCTTGAATCTTGCGCATGTGCATCGAGGCAGTCGCTGGGATTTCAGGGAGCACTTGCAGCATGGAGTTGAACTGCCCCATGAGTTCGTTCACCAGTTGCAAGCTGGCGTCTGTACCCTTGACGTAGCGCGTCACGTCTTCTTGGCGTGCAGCATAGAGCATCCGAACGTGATCGCTACACAAACCAATCTGTTCGACTGCAACGTCGCGCAACTGCTTTTGTAAGTCGAGCAGCTCCATCTTGGCGTGTTCATATGCCAGACGGTCTTGCTTGGCCTTCTTGAACTGCCACAGAAACATCCCGAAGGCGCCGAAGGCAACGCCCACGATAATCAAAAATAGTGCAAACAGGTACGCCATTATTTTCCCTCCCCAAACTGTTTCATCATCTTTTCGTGGATGTTGTTCATTGCAGCAAAGCTTTCATCTGCGACGATAAAGTCCTTCTCGGTCATCTGCCGAGTCTCAACCTCATGCTTACCGTTAATCACAGTACGACGGGTCATGACACCTTCACGGATAAAGATTGTGTCGGTGATACTGCCGCCAGTAATTCGAGTCCAGAGTCTACGCAAGAAATTCATGTTACCCTCACTACTGATTGCAGTTTACAGTTTAGCTGTCGAAACCAAACAGGATGAAATGCCAGTTCTCTTTGACACAGAAATCCAACAGCTTGAAGTAGCACGCTGGAAAGTACGCACGGTACGTTTCGCCGTCGATAGGGCGTGCATATCGAGGATTGAAGTCGTCATCATAGCCGTCATCCACTTCCGCAATCTGGTCGTAGTTGAACGAGCGCAGGTAATTGACTGTGTGGATGATGCGGCTGTGATCCCCAAGATCCAGGCTGTCTTCCAGTTCGTCATAATAGCCGACACGTCCTTGACTAGAAACTCCGTTCTCTCGCTGCTTCTCGATCCGCTTCTTATCAAGCCAGCGCAGAAACTCGGACGTCTGAGTTTGACGAATACCTTCAGGGTCAATCGGCTTGAGGCTCCCACGAACATTCGCAAGCCACGCAAACAATGAGTAGTTGCGACCTATGTCGTATTCATCCGGCACGTTCATCAGCATGAAGTCTTCGGCAGCAACGGGCATATCACGAAACAAGGCAATCTCCGTGCAGCTACTGCCTGCCTTGCGGCGGTCTTCAATGGCTTGCATGTTGATCTTGCCGAGTACGATGTGGACGTCTGCGCCCATAACCTTCTCCTAGAAACGCTTTACCAAAACGTCATCGAATGCAACGCTCGGCACATAGCCGTTGGCGAGCAACATATCACGCAGGTGGGCACCTTGAACTTGCTCGAAGCGGATAAACTTGTAGCCGCGAAACGCAGCAGCTTCTTCCACGTCAAGTACGAATTCTTTGAACAAGCCTTTACCGCGCTCGCTCCCTTCTTCAATCTGGATGTTGACGATGCCAACAGCAGGCTCACGCTTGCCTGTGTCGTGATCGTAGTGGTAGACGCCAGCACGCAAGTAGACTGCAATCGGTCCGAAGTTGCAGTTCTGGGTTGCTGGGATGCGACCGTCAACATTCGCACCGAGGAACTGGGTGAGCACTTCGTGACCTTGCATCATACCTTAATGACCTCTGGCTCAATGTTGAAATTCTTCCGCACGTATTCGATACCCATGCCCTTAGACACTTCCATGCGCAGCACTTGCGGGTAACCTTCGTACGGGTACACACCAAGCGGCAAGTCAGTGTCGATACGAATCTCGTCCGTACCGCTTTGCTGAATCACCGTGATTTTCTTGATGCGAAAGGGCGCTTTCACGCCCTCTTGCTTATGCGCCATATTAGGCTCCTTGGACTTCGTACTCGGTAGCCTTGCTGCTGTTCTTGCCGAGCTTGACGATGCCGCTGTTGTTGTCTGCAAACTTGCGCGCAAACTGGCTGGCGAACTGAGTGGTTTCAGCTTTCGGCATTTCAGCCAGCTCTGGCACCAGAGGGATCACGTCGCTGAACGTGAACGGGCCTTTGATGTCGCTGGCTGCAGCCAGGATCTTGGTCATCAGTTCGTCACGGCTATCGACCGACTGCGCAACGCCGCTGGCTGCGACCTTCAGGATCGACTTGGGCGCGAAGTCTTTGCTGACCAGGAATTCGTTGAATTGCTCGCTGAGCAGGGTGTCAAACTTCACGTCTGCAACTGCGGCAGCGTGCTCGACCTTTTCCATTGCGTCACGGTCGATTACGAGGAGTACCATTGGCATAACTGCGATTCCTTTTAAAGTTTATCGAACATCGCCATCAGGCGGTCCACTTCACAGCCTTGCGACTGCTTTGGTTGTTGCACCTTCACTGGTGCAGGTTGCGGCCGCTGGGGCTGCGGTTTCTTTTGCTGTTGTTGCATGGTCAGATTTCCAGTTCAATATCAATCGACGCCCAGAAGCGAAGCTCTTTATTGTTTACAGTTGCTGAAAGAGCCAAGATCAGACGGTACGGGAAAGTGTCGTGGTAGACGATGTGCGGCTCGGCAATCAAGCTGATACCGTGTGCGGCACAAGCGTCGATCACCTGCAACTGTAGATCATGGAGCTGGCCAGTGGCTTCACAGATGATCAGCTTAGGGATTCGCATCGCCTTGATGAACGTCGAAGTGTCACGCACCCACCATTCGTTGTTGCATTTGAGGAGCATGAACGACAGCGCAGTGCCGTTCGCATGAACCATGATCGAACTAAACTCACAGGAGCGGAAAGCGAGGTGATGAACTAGCACCACCTCCTTTGCAAGTTTCGCCATACCTTGACTCAAGTCCATGTAGCGGAAGCGAGCAGGTATTCTGGTCAATCGTCCACCTCGTCCTCGTCTTCCTCCTCGTCGTCTTGCGGACGAAGATCAATCATGCCGAAGACAGTGCCCGTGCCGTCTTGCAGTTCAAGCATGAACGTCAGGTACTTCAAACCCCGAGCGTCATTCATCTTGGCACTGCCTTCGATGTTCGCCTTGCCTTTCACTGCGCTTTTCAACGCAGAGAGAACGCGCTGGGCGATTGCGTGCTTCGGTGCATTCAACGTGTTCAGGTCGAAGTCGATGGCACGCAGGAAGTGGTCAACGTCTGCGATGTGCACCGCGTACCCGACCATCGAGCAAGACACCTGGAACGAGGTCAGAGCATTCACCGAATTGAACTTGGTGATGTCGAGCCACGATAACCAGGTTGTCTGCGGACCGTTGGTCAGCGCGTGTTGCACCAGCTTGATGTGCGGTCGGGCAGCAGGCATAGGAGCCTCCGGCGCATCAGGTTTGGTCGGCGACCAGATGGCCTCGTAGACTTTATCCGCCGCTTCGTCCAGGCTGTCACCCTTGATCTTGAACTCGGCACTGGTGGTGCTAACTTCAAGGTCGTACCCGTATGTGCCATCGCTGTATGTGGTGACGACCAGCTTCAGGTTTTCGAAGAAGTCAGCGCCCTCTTCTTCTTCCTCAGCAGTATCGGAAGTACCGTCACACTCAATCTCGATGGTGAGGCGTTCGTCCCATGGTATCGCTGGTTTGAGTCTGCCGTCAGTCGGGTATTCCAGATCCGAATTGAAATCCAGATCTTCCTGGGATTGGGTCAGTTGAAACAAGTGCCGGCTGAGGGCGTGCGGGTTCGTGATCGGAACCCGTGCCATTTGTGCTGGATGTTTACGCATGACTTACTCCCAACGGTCGATGATGAAGTCGGACACGCCGAGGCTGGTGGTTACGCGCAGCTTGCACTGGGCGCGCTTGTTGTTGATCATGTACCCGGACATCAACTGTTCTTCCGGACATTCCTGGAGCTTGCCGTCGTTGCTGAATGCTTCGATGGTCGAACGCACTTGGTGCAATGCGTTCAGCAGATCGCCAGGGAACAGGCCGAGGCTGCTAACGTCCTGATCTTGCGCGTCTTCCAGCACAAGCAACATGCCTTCGCCCATACCTTTGATGTTTGGGTTCAACATCCATGGCATCACGGCGATTGCGAGAACCGGCACATATGTACCAGCGATCAACGACCACTGCGAAGCGACAGAGCCTTCGGTGTGGACATACGACGACACTGGGTTGCGGTTATCTTCGTCAGTGTCCCACTTGAGCAGCGCTGGCGCATCTGGATTCACGGCAGTCAGGAACGCACCAAAGCTCTGGGCGCCACGTGGGATGTACATGCTGATCGACAGTGCTTCCGGCAGAATCTTCTTGGCAAACTTCGCCCAGGTCATCGTGGTAGCGTCAGTCGTTGGTTCAGTCTCGACCGGCTTGTTCTTCTTGCCCTTGGCTTTGGTGCGCAGCGAGTCAAACACGCCGCCGGTAGTTGCTGCGCTTTCAACTGGCTTCGGATCCCAGATGTGTGGGAATTCGCTGATGCCGCAGAAACGACGCTCAAGCGAAGGCGCCAGGCCCATTGCTTCGATCAACCGTTCAGCTTGGTTGATGTTGCCTTCGGTCGGTGCAGCCGTCGGACGCAGGTGTTTCTCAGCGCTGGTGATGTCGTCAAAGAGTGCGATGGCATCTTCGTCGTCCATACCTTCTTTCAGGTTCTTGAACAAGCTGCCGATAGACGAGCCACGAACTTCACACCAGCCTTTAGGTGCTTCTGCGACGTAACGCCAGATGATGTTCTCGCGGTTCTCGCGGCGCACGTCAGCCTTGGCGATGTCAATGTGGATGCGTTCCAGCCACTTCACCCACGCTTCGACCTTCTCACCATTACGCATCGACTCGTTCTGGATGAACTTGAGGACGCGGCGGATGATCGTGATGTTGAAGTCGGCCAGGCTGCGGGTCAGGTTCTTGTGATGCTCTTGGGCAATCGTCATTTCAGCCCAGTGTGCGCCTTCTTTCACTTGCTGGCGAGGTACACCGTGTTGAATGCTCAGATGCTGCCAGCCGCCGTCGGTAGGACGACCCAAGACGGCAGTGTCGAAGAACGCAACGCTGGAGATTGCAGAGCCACGAACGATGGACTCGACTGCTTTGATCGGACCGCGATACTGACCCGAGACACGGGTGTGGTCGAACAGCGCAGGAATCACTTCGCCCTTCTTGGTGATGAATGTCAGACGGCCGTGGCGTTCAATGAACTCGGCGCACGCGCGGCAGTTGACTTCTTCACGCATACCCTTGGTCGAGAAAGCGTTGACGTATGCCTGGAACAGGAGTGGGCCTGCGGTGTAGAACGGGAACGGACCGTGAAGCTCTTTGTTCGCGGCGTAGACTTCCTTCACTTCGTGAGCGCAGGTTGCAAATGCCTTGTCCGAGTTAGCGCGAGTCGTTGTGCCCGCAGTTGCTGCTTTCGCTGTCATGTTTTTAACCTCTGGGATTTGATCTTCGTGTTTACAGTTCGCGACTAATTCGCACCAGCTCCCGAACGCTTTCATCACCTCGGATGAACCCGGCCCGAACCCAATCGTCGCAGTGTTTGCTGACACCCAAGTGGAACGCTTTCATCGCATTGCGCTTGGCTTCGATGTACGTGTCCCGAATGCGATCCAACTCTTTGCGTGCGGCTGTATCGTCCGGGTGTTTCTTGCGTCGCGGTTTGGCATCGACATTGCGCGGATCATTCGAGCCCCAACCAGATAACCGATTGGCGTGACGCATCATCATACCGCCGAATGACCCGCCCATTACCGTAGCTTCATGTGGTGATCGAACGTGAAGTTGCTGTCGCTCATGCAGACGTATTTGATCAGCTTGAACAACGGCGCCCTGTCGCCCGCTTCGGCTGCCAGCTTTTCTTCGTGCAAGCTGCTTTCTGGCGGATGTTCACCTTCTTGCCACGATTCGCTGAATGAACCGTCAGCGAGATTCAACCACACGAAACGATAGCGCGGCTCTAACTTGGGCGCTGCATCATGGGCTGCCTGTCTCGCAATACCCTCGTCTGTGAAAGCATACTGAGAGGCATGACGCTGTGCGGCAAGCGAGTCCATGTATGACATGCAACCATCGTGCGCTTCTTGTTCGTGCATGGAACGAAACGGCTTGTCATGCAGCACTGCAAACAGTTCGCTCCAATTCAGGCCGCCGCGTTCCGCCAGACGATTCGCTGTCTGACCATGATTGCGCTCACACTGGGCTTCATGCAAATACACGAACATTGCAGGTACCGACTTTGGGCCGATCTTGCTTTTGAGAATCGGGAAGTGCTTGAGAATAACGTCAGGCTTTGCCATGTTATTGCTCCCAGGTAGGCTTGCGACGGAGGAGACGTTGCAGCGACAGATTGGTAGACATCGGGCGCTGTTCAAGTTGGCGTTCGAAGTTATCGTATGCCTCGTCGGAAAGCTCCATGTGCAGCGCTGGTTCTGGAGATTTCTCTGGCTCTGTCACAGCAAGCAATTGGTTCAGAGCGTCACGCAACGCAATGATGCTGGCGCGGTTCGTCTCTGTGCTGGAGCGATGACTGCCGAGTTGGCAATCAATAGCGAATTCGTCGGTAGTACCTTTGCACAGCCGAACATTGATCAGACTGTCACGCGCAAATTCACCGGTGCTGAGGCTTTTGATTTCAACCCAGATGTTAGATTCGGATTCCATTTTTATCCTTCCACTCGTAAGCGTCAGAGAGGTAGCAGATGACGTGGAGCTTGTCTTCCTGGTGCGCCTTGACGTAGGCTTCGAACCAGGTCTTGAGCTCCGCATCGTCATGCAGAAGTCGGGAGCGGTTGGTGTCACGCATCTGGCAGAGCATGATGCTCAACTCCATTGCAGCGCGATCACCTGCGGTACGAGTGCCAGCAACGATGTCCTTGGCGTACTGCGGGACAACTTTGCCGAGCTTCGTTTTGGTGCGGACCAGGAGCTTCGCAGCATCTTGGTTTTCGGTGTTTACAGGTGCTTCAACTTCGCTCATGGCCTTTCCTTATTCGTAGTGTGATTGACAGACAACACAGCGGGTGGCACTTGGCATTGCTTCACGACGAGCAGGCGGGATGGGGCGACCACAGTCTTCACAATCCTCAGAACCTTCTCCCAACAGTTGGGCTCTAGCCTCATCAACGCGCTCGTCCACTGTCGCTTGTATCTGCTCCTGAAAATCATCTGCGGCGCCCCAACCCCTCATTCGTCAGTGTCCTCGCGTTCACGTGGTTCATCATCGACCAGTTCTGGGAAGCGGGTGATCAGTTGCTCACGCTCCAGATCCATCTTCTGGAGGCTGGTCTTGATTGCGTTACCGCCAGTGATGTTTGAACCGCCCATCTTGGCGTACTTCTTCTGCATTTCGTGGATAGCGATCAGGTCGTTGTTCGCCTCGAAGATCAACTGGTCGAGTTCACGCAGACGATCACCAGCTGCAATGCTCAGCACTGTGTCGGCTCTGGTGCACAGCGAGCTCCAGTCGAAGCCGCATTCTTTCACGGTCTTGCGCAGACGCTTGATGGTCTTCTCGTCCACACCTGGCGGCTTGTATGCCATGCTGCTGACAAACTCTGCCAGCTTGACGCTGCTGTCGTACATCGCACCGTTCGGAATGGAGAAGTGGACGATGCGGGCAATGTCGATGGCCAGATCGCTCAGGTTCTCGTGGTGTACGTGATGCTCCACCAGGATTTTCCGGATGTCTTCTACCAGAGTAGGCATCGGGTTCGTGCGCTCAATCGGGTTGAGCCGACGTGGTGCTTCCGGCAGACGACCAGTGCGTGGAGCCTTCTTGGTCGGTCTGCGCTTCTTTGTATCAGTCATGTTCAGCGACTCCGTTTACGAATTGGATCTGGACCTTTCGGGCCGATGCCGTCAGGAATTGGGCAGCCTTTTTCTTTGCAAACACGTTCGAAGGCGGCGTTCAGCTTCTTCATGCCACGATGCTTGCCTTCCATTTGTTCGTTCAACACAATGGTCATGCAGTCGCATTGTGCCTGATTCATTTGGTGTCCACGATAGATAAACATCAGATCACCTTGAGGAATGGGATGCGAACTTCTCGGGCTTCGACGGCTGTGCGACACTCGATCAAAGCCATGTTCAGGGCGAGCAGTTCGACGAATGCCGTACTGGCCTTGTGCGACCAGAGCTTCGACATATCAATGCTGCTGTGGTCTTTGTGCTGGATGAACGAGAGACTGTCCAGTCCGACTTGTTTCAGGATGCGGATCATGGTGACGCTGCACGCCCAGTTCCAGTCAACGAGGTCGAGTTCACTCAGTTGTACTCGACGTGGCGGCTTTTGGAAGTCGTTGCCGAGGGACATCAGCTCCATAAGCTTTGCACGGGTGTTCTGGTCTTCAAGCCGAACGATAGTGCTGCACAACTCACCGACTACCATCCACCAATCGGCCATTGGAGCGATGCCGATCACTTCTTGAGTATCAACGCGAACAAAACTGATGGAGCTCATGACGTTTCCTTAGTCGGGCTTAGCGAACGATGGCAGGCCGGGTACATCTTGACCTGTGATGAATTTGTAGAACTCGCGGCTCGGCAGTACGCCGGCTTCGAGGTAAGTGCGATAGCCTTCTGGCCACTTCCAGCCGTCAACCTGATATTCGGCAGAACCGTTAAACTCTCCGGTCCAGCGGTTCGGGCTGTAGCCGCGGAATACCTTTGGCTTGAGACGCGACTGCACACGGTCGAGCGCTTGCAGGAACTCGGCGCGACGATACCCAGGGCAAACCATCTTCACTGGGAACGGTAGCTTGTTGGTGACTTCACGCAACCCACCGGCACGCCAAAAGCCTTCTTGACCTTCTTCCCAGTAGCAGCCCTTGTTCAGGTAGTCAAACACTGCACGGCCTTGGGGAATGACGGCATTCGGCCCTGGCTTGTGCGCTGCCGTGTTCATGATCATTGCAGGCTGCTTCACAGGGCGAGACTTTGTTGGCGACGACTTCTTGGCATTCGGCGTGAACCCGTCTTGACGACGACCTCCGAAGTTACCGGTGCTGGTCGGCAGCTTGTCGATTGACTCAAGCGCTTCTTTCAGCGTGGGTGGTGCGTTACCGCCGTTCGGTACAAACGCTTCCTGCTTTACCTGTTTGAACACCTCGTCACCGGAAGCGATTTCGATGAAGATCAAACGACGGCGTGGTGCATCTGCTTGGCGAAGTGCGTTGAACGTATCGGCGTCACACAGCAAGGCACGGCTGCTATCGAAGACAAATGGGACCTTGCGCGTTCCCGGTGCGCCGACTTGCTTCAACACGACCTCGATTTCAAACAAGGCCGGGTGTTCAGTGTAGATGGCATAACGCGCGTAGTCGTCGAGTTCGATAGACTCTTTGATACGATGGCTCGTTACGACCATTCCCAACAACGTTTTCAATGACAACCATTGATGATACTGCATCGGTACATCCTCGTTGAGTTTGTAGCAGTTTACATTAATGCACGCGAGCCAGTTTCGGAGTCGCTTGCTGGCTGAGTGTCACGCTTGTGCCGACCTGCACACAGAACGAGAAGGTTTCGAGCACGTCCATCATGATGATCAACTTCTCGAATTCGGGCTGTCTCGCAACGACGTTGGACTTTCCACGATTAGGATCATTCAAGTGGCGTGCGCAGTTTGACTGACTCACGGCGGCGAGACGTGCGGTGATGGCTGCAGCCAGTCGGTAAAGTTCGATGAGTGCAACTGGACCCAGATTCATGTTGATCACCGGCGTCATCGTGTCATCAGGCAGCTTGTGATAGTCTGCCAAAACTTTGATGCGGTTGGTAATGCTAGAGTGCGCCTTCTGGTGCTGTTCTTTGCCGCACTCGACAGCGAGAAACTCGGAGAACACGTACATCTGTTCGTGGTCAATGCGACGCACGTTCAAGCCGTGTGCGCCAACGTGGTTAAGACTGAGAAAGATCATGGGGTGCCTCGGTTATTCAGTGGTTGCTTTGTCTTCCGAATACACGGGACGGACGTGGTGGTAAAACATTTTGAACGCGCAGTTCTCCGGCGCAGGCAGCAAGGCATCCTGCATTGCGACGTTGATCAGCAACACTTCACCGCGTTCCAGGCTGAGCTTCTGATATACAGGCTTGCCGTCACGCTCGACTTTGTATGCGAGCTGGAAGTCACGTGGCGTATTCTCAAACGTCACCATGAGTTGCGCAAAGTCTGGTAGTTCAACGATACGGCGCAAACTACCCGAGTCGATGATCAGCTTTGCCATGGCTTCGGCATTCAGTACACTGTAACGCGGTTGGTCGTTCATTTTTGTTTTCCCTTCCAATGAGTGGATATGTACCCGATTAAAAACAGGGTTGCGACTGCTAGACCGAGATAAATCAGCCCTGCAAAGATGATGTAGAAGATGCCGAGGCTCGTTTGCTCACGCTTGTCCACGCTGTAGCGCCAACTCACCTCGATTGCTTTGTTGCCGTCACGGGCAAACTGGCGGTAGAGCGAATCACCGATGTCGTCAGTGAAGTGCAGTCCGGTTTCCCGATCCACGAAGTATCCGTAGGTGTTGAAATACTCCGTGCCTTTGTATTTGCGGTGTTCAGCGCTGGTGTCGATCATGCGGGCATAGCGCATGACATTCTCGTCACGACGCTGGCCCTCTTTGTACAGCATGGCTGCTGCATACCCGATACCAAGTATGACAACCAGACACAGTGTCGCAATCGCGGAGAGTTTACGTCGGTTCATGTGCGTCCTTGACCTTGGTATGTTTGGCACGCAGTTCGATCACTTTGTACGGGTATTGCTGTTTGTGTTCTTCAACACCCGCAATGCCGTTTTCGTCACCGATGAAACACTGGCTGACTTTCATGCGACAGACAGAATCACCTTCGCACACACCTTCGAGATAGGTGTAGGGCACTGCAAACTCAACGGCTTTGTCAGGCGCATCGAACACCAGAGCGTGCGTGATACATTCAGGCAGGTCGATGTCTGTCTTGGCAACTATTGCCTTGGCAAGCAATTCGACCAGATCAATTGTTTGCATGACGCGCAAAACGGAATTGTCAAAAGTCATACCAACCCCAGCTCTTGAAGTTTCTCCATCAAACGTTCTTCAACCATTGCTTCGATCTGGTCGCGACGTTTGGTCTTCTTGGCTTTCTTCATGGCCTTGAGACGCTTGCGCATCATCCGGTCGTGCATATACATGCCGGACACCCAACCGAACGCTGACCCTGCAGAGGTGAACGCAATGAGGGTGTAGTCACCGAGAGTAGTGGCGAGCAACACAGTCACCGTGTTTTCCAGTGCAGTCATCGCACCACCGCCGAGGAACGCGAGACGTTTATGGCCGCCGGCTACCGATTTGTTTTGAAAGCCACGGATCATCGTCAGCACGTAGGTTACTGCGAAGCCGGTCACGTAGAGTACAGCGGTGGTGGAGAGGATCATGTTCGTATTTCCTTAAACAGGTAGAGGGTTGTCGCTGCTCATTAGTTTGAGCAGGCTTGGGCTCGACTTCACAATCGGGCTCATTTCCATTTCAAAGCGGTTACCGGACTTGATACGCAGAATGCCGAGTTCGATCCCCAGGTCTGCGCTGACAAACGACACGAAGTCACCTTCGTTGGCATAGCTGATTGCCAGCTGGGTCATGCGCGGCATTGCGGTGTCGAAGTACATATAGTGGCGGACGAGGATTGGATCTTTGCTACGGCCTCGCATCATGGTTGCAACAATCTTGCGGCGATTAGTGTCTGCCATGTTATTCATCTTCCTTGTAGGCTTTGAGCAGCAGCGCTTTCAGGTCTTCACGAACCTTAAACAGCTCTTGGCCTGAGAATTTGGTTGCTTCGCGTTCGTCAATCCAAACCTGTTGAGTTGCAGAAACACCCGCTTCAAGGTAGACTTCCGGCGTGACGTTGAACAGGTCTTCGTACCAGAGAACGTCAATCAGTAAGCGCTCTCGCACGTACTCTTTCGGCTTTGTCGCAGGCTGCAACACAAAACCTCTAACAGCGTGCAACCAGTTGTTCAACTGACCATCAGTAACTTCACGGTAGTGCGAAGCCATGATTTGTTCGTATTCGACCTTGTGCATTTCAAACGCACTCATTGCCGAATGCGTAATCTCAAACGCCTTGAGCGTGCGTGTGAGTTTAGGGCCTGGATTCTTGACGGTGTGTTTAACACCAGCTGCAACTTCGACTGCACGTTCCACGAGTCCGCCGCGCACGTCTTTCAGGTAGTCAACAAGTACGGCTGCTGGAATCATCATCGGCTCATTCGCCATAATGTATTCGTAATCATCCTCACCGAATTCGTAGTTGTTGATCAACTCCTTCTTGGTGAGCCACGGATTTGCTACAAACAACGCCTTGAGTTCACCGACGATTTGCTCGCGGTTCATTTTATGCGCAGGTGTCATTGACATCGGCAAATCCGAGTCTTCGTTCTGACGGTCGCGAGCGGTGTACGCAGTTTTCTTGGACTTGCGTTTCTTAACGGTGACATCAGCAAGCGCAGCGATACTGGTACCAAATACTTTCGCGAGTTGACTCAAGCCGAGGTTGGTTGGCATTTTGCGGTCGTGCTCAAACTCACTCAAGGTGCTTTGTCCCCAGTTCAACTTGGCAGCAAGTTCGGCTTGTGTCCAGTTGTTCTTCCTGCGCAAGGAGCGGATGATTTGACCAGTGGTACGTACTTTGCTCTTGGGCGCGTCGCTGTCATCTTCATCCAAAACTGGCAGCACGCGGCGTTGCGGTGTGTTGATTAGCTCAATAGGGCTCAAGTTGTAACCATGACGACTGAGCATCCGACGGATATGATCGAAAGCATCTTCCTGACGAATCACGTTTTCAAATGCGGTATCGATCAACTTGACCAACCAAGTGAGGCTAGTTTCGTCGCGAACAATATGAAGCGCGGCTCGTTTGATCTGGGTTGCGTTCACCGAGATTTTATACTCAGGCATTGTCTTCTCCATCATGTTCGATCAGCAGGCCTTGTGGCTCGCTAACAACTTGGTAGTCACCGTCCAGCGTTACAGCTTGGTCAGTGCGTTCGTTTGGATCATCTGCCGCCCAGATTTCTTTCATCTTTGGCGAATACTTGTCGAGAGGCGGCACGTAGATCCCGTCATCACCGACGTAGTCCTCATCGAAGAAGTCATCGTCGGGTACGGTTTTGAGTTGGCGGTCGAGCAGTTCGCCTTGAAGTGCCTCGTCGCGAGCTACCTGTTGCTGTTGCTCACGGAGCTCACGTTCGTAACGCTCGAATTCGGTTTCTTCCATCACGCCTCCTGGATGCGTTTAAGATCGCGGCGTACATGACCGTGACCTATAGGCACATGCTGGTGCTCGGACTCTGGAAGCACTTCAACCATCGGGGACTTGCGCAAAGCAATTGCCAACGCCCGCAGAAAGTTTGTGTCATACGACGCATTCCGCGGAATCGCTTCAACCAATGAGAACACACGACCGATTTCAAATGTCGCGACGTGCTCCAGCCCCTGTGCTGCAAACACTTCAGGCTTGCGGGCATACTCTGCGGCTTGCAGTGCGCGATCCACTAGGGCAAGCAAGGCCTGATTCATAGGCAGGTCTTTCGTCTGAGGATCAAGCGCAATACGGGCGGACAGTGCTTCGCTAACTTCTACTAGGACTTTCATAACGACTCCTGTTATACGTCGTCCCAAAGAACGAATCGATGTGGAAAGTTTGCGTCGCGCCCGTAACTGTGTTCGTCAGGGCGAGTAACGACACGGCCCTCTTCAATGTACACATCAGGCAATTCACCCACAAGGTTGATAAAGCTGCTATCTACCGATTGCAGGATGGACTTCGCACCCAGGTTGAGGAAACCCTGAATGTTGAAGTCCATTGAACCGTCTTCGTGCATCTTGACCCAAGAAACGCGGGTACCTTTTGGCATGAGCGCTAGCTGGGCGGAGCTGATAATGCGAACCATCGTACTACCTCACTTGAGCTTGCGGGCTTCGTGCTGGAAGTGGGCTTCGAGGTTGCTCACCACGTCGTAGATGAAAGGAGCCAGGTACTGATCGACCTTGTTCATTGCCTTCTTCGGGCTGAACCACTTGCGGTCGCGCTTGTCAGCTTCTGGCCAGTCGGCTGCGTCCTCGGTGTACTGCATCGCAAACATGGTCACTTCTTGCATCTGACCGTTCTTCACGTAGCGGTACTCGCCGAGTTTGCGACCGACATCACCGAGCACACCAGCTTCCTCGTAAACTTCTTTGGCGGCCGACGCACGCTCAGTGAGGTTCAGTTCAACGCCGCCCTTCGGGTGGACCCACTCTTTACCACTGGAGCTGGTGACCAGGAGGATTTCGATGCGAGCGTTTTCGTCGAAGCGGAAGACAACACAGCCGGAGGATTTGCGAGTAAGCATGTTCGTATGTTCCTAGAGTAATGAGAGAATGTTTGTAACGCGCTGGTTAGGCGCGCTTGACGGTCTTCTTGCCGACAGTCTTTTTAGGTGCGGCGTTCTTGCTGGTGTTGCGAGCGCGATTCGAGTTGAAGCCCTCACGCACTGCCTTCTCGGAGGCTTTCTTCACACCGTCTGTGCCAGTGCGACGACGCTTGGCAGTACCCTTGGCTTCGCGAGCCGACTTCGGTTCAAGATCAGCCTCGGCCTTGGCGAGAGCGCGTGCAGCCGATTTAGTTGCAACATCACCGACGACTTTCAGTTCACGATCGTGGCGTTTAGCGCGAGCGGCCTTGGACTCTTTCTCAACGGTTGCAACTGGTGGCTTCACGCCGCGCTCACGCAGCGCACCTTTCTTGATCGACCAATCCGAGTTGCCTTCCGGCGTCTTCTCGATGTTGTCGATGGTGTAGATGTAGCCGTTGTCGAGCAATACGGCACGCGTACCTTGCACGTCAAGGAGAAACACTTCCTTGATCTTGAACTGCTTGGTGCGGACCTGGATCGTCTTGCCGATCATCATCTTGGCCGGGGCACCTTTGACAGTGCGCGCTTCGACGGGACGGTTGTCAACACGAGGCTTGCGGGTGGACGAGGTGACAACTTTTGCCTTCACCGTGTCAACGTCTTTCAGTTCAAGACGGCGAGCACGACGCCACTTAAACACTTGCTTGGCTTCTGGTGTGGCGAGCAGTTCGCTCAAACCTTCGGCAGCTTTACCTGCGCTGGTTACTTTGATGTGCGAGCGCAGCTTCACCAAAGTGTCAGCAGCAGCAACGAGCAGGGTTTCGAGTTCTTTGATCTTGGTAGTCATGGTGTATCTCCTAGCTTATTCCGGCGAGATTGCCGATTAGTTTGCGTTGCGCAGACGGTCGTAGAGTTCGCGGTCGTACATGCGAACATCGACAATCTCGGGAACTTGACGATTCCCGTTTCCCTTCACCCAGGAATTCCGGGTGCCTTGCAGCCAGCCACGATCCGGGCCGAGTTCAAACATTCGCAGCATTTTGCGAAAGGTGCAGCCATGTCCATGCAAGCTGGTGGTCAACATGCAGCGCGCTTCAAGCAGGTTGGTAGCTCGTACGGTCACGACGAAAAACTTGTCAACTGAACGGCGTTGTTCTTCAAAGCCCAGACACTCGAAGTTGAACAGATCGAGAATTTCAGGGGCTGTGCTCAGAAACTTTTCCCGTACAATCATTGTCTTGCTCCATGTAAACAATTCGGTTCATTCACACTGCCCACTCGCTCAGAATGGGCAGGAGGAATTATCCGTAACTGGCGTGCAACACGACGCCGTTGGCCAGGGTGAACTTGGCGCAGCGAATCAGCGGACCGAAGCTGTCGCTGTCACCCGAGAACCAGAAGGTCCTGATCACAAACTTCTCGGCAGACTTCTCGACCGCCTTCTCATAGTCGATGTAATCACCGTTGTCGTAAACACACGGCTGTACTTCGAAGAAGGCATTCGCGGCTTCGGTGTCGAGGTCGAACTCGTAATCACCGGCGCTGCTCGGGATTGCCGTCTCGTACAACTTGACAGGCAGTTCGCGCACTACGTCACCAGTCACTATGCGCCAGACGAAACCATCTGGTGTCTCGACCACGGCGTTGCTGTAGCCGGGGATCAACTTTTCACGCAGGTCAAACAACATGCTGCGCGGCCAGGAGCGCGACATACTGTATGCGGCGTCTGCCTTGTCAGAGTCGAGAAGCGCGGCTGTCTGGTAGCTGCGATCTTCTTCCTCGTCCGCGTACTCGTCGCGGTGCTCGGTGATACTGATCACTGGGCCACCGTCGTTGAAGCGAATCTTCCATTGCGACTCGCCGTCAAACAGTTCGTCCTGGTCGCTCATGATGCAGCTGGTGTATGACGGCACACCCGCTTCTGCGGCGACAGCCTGGATGGCGGTGATGAATTCCTGGCGTTTGGTAAAAGTGCTGTTCATGTTCGTAGTCCTTACTTGGTGAGTTTGATGTTCATGTTCAACAGAGGCAGTTGGAGCTCAGTGCCTTCCGGTATTACAACTTCGCGCTTGCAGAAACATTTGAACGGCACGCCGACTCTTAGGTCGTCACTACCCATTGAGATAACCAAGTCGCAGTGCGGGCAGCGGTAGTTGATGCTGACAGCGGCAATTTGCGTGATGTTCTTGACGGTCATGACGTTCTCCTTGTGCAAACTTTTCAGTCAGCGTGTAACCTTAACTAAGTGCGTAACCAGTATGTAGCTGTCTCGGTTTCGCTTTCGTGATTCATTATATCACGACTGTGATCAGTAGTACAATGGGGTTAGTGGTTATGTTTTTAGTTCAGGTATCTAGACGCAAAAGAGGGAGCCGAAGCTCCCTCTGTGTGGCGTTGCGCTGTTAGTGCGTGAAGCTGAGGACCAGGTCTTGCGTGCTGTCAGCGATGCAGGCAGCTACCGCCGATTGCAGCATTGTCAGGTGGGCGATGTGTTCGAAGTTTGCACGGTACTCGTCGATGGTTGGTTCTTCGCTGCCGTAGTCCAGACCTGGCAATACGATGTCCGTGATTTCCAGGGCAGATTCAAACTCGCTCTGCGGACGGCAGCACAGCAGGTCGATCAGATCGTCGTGGTCTTGATCTACGCGATTGATGCCGAGCACGTCGCACAGGATTTCCAGGTCCTGAATGTCGAGACGGTGCAGACGTTCTTCGCGGTCTTCGTCTTCGTCCTGCAGGCGCATTACTGCCTTGAAGTTTTGCAGATGGATGCCGTGCTCTTTCAGAGCTTCGAGGGTGTAGCTCGGGTGCTCCATCAGGAAGTCAACCATCGAGGACATGGCCGACGTGTCTTCTGCCGAGTGCTCGACAGCTTTGGTCAGGATCACCTGGTCGTTGTGATGCAGGCCTTCCAGATCGTTGCGCAGTACAGTCAGCGCGTAGTCAGACGGAGCAGCAGGGCCTTCGTCTTCATCTTCCGCTTCAAACTCGTCCGGGTCTTCCATTTCCAGGAGGTCGGAGGTGAATTCGAAGCCCAGGTCGATGATCTTCTGGTGAACGGCTTCGATACCATGGCGCTCGACAACCAGGTCCAGCAGCATGTCCGGCTCGTCGTCTTCATCTTCTTCGGTGATGAATTCCTTGACCAGCTTGGTGATCTTGTCGTCGCCCAGTTGATCCTGGATTTCGGCGATGAATTCTTCGCTGTCTTCGGTGTCGATAACAGAAGGTTCGCTTGGTTCGTCCGGGTGAATGAAGTCGATGCCGAGTTCCAGCAGCGTCATCTGGATCTTGGTATCGCCGTACTGTTCAAGCAAAGCCATAGCCAGGTCGAAGTCGGCGGTCTGCGATGCAACGATACCGTCCAGCGGCAGCTTCGCAACGATCTGGTAGATTTGCGCGCTGTCGAGTTGGTCGCACAGTTCATGCGCGATTTCTTCGGTGGTGGAAGGTTCAGCTTCCTCGTCATCAGCATGGGTTTGATCGACCGCGATACGGCCAGTGACCAGAGCCAGTTCAGCTTGACGCAGCGTGATGTTTGCGCCGATGATGTGGAACAGGCTCAGCGCTTCGAACGGGCTGAATGCCAGCTCAGTCTTGGCACCAGCTGCAGCCAGACGCGGCGCATTCGGAGTCAGGCGAATGTTGATAGCCTGAGCCAGTGGACGGAGTTGACTGATCTTGGCGAACGCATCGTGGGTGTGCGCGAGTTCGCGGTTCTCGTAAATCAGGTTGAAGACGGATACCGCTGCCGCGCCCGGAAGTTGTGCAACTTGAATGCCGCCGATAAGCATGTTCAGATTTGGAGAGATAGACATTTTCGTTCCTCGGTTAGAGCGCCCAACATAGACGCTCTGTCAGTGAGTGTTTACAGTACAGCGTTCTTTGCCCAATCGAGGCTGTCGTTCCAGTTGTTGCGCAACAGCATGGCTACTGGCTCAACGAACGGTGCGGGGCAGCACTGCTCAGCAGCCTGTTGAATGGTGAGCTTGTAATAGGTCTCGGCGTCAAAACCGATGCTATTGTTTTGAGCGCTCACAGATGCCATGTCGGCGCCCACCTGATCGTAACTTTCCTCACGCGCTTTCGCGGTTGCGAGGACTGCTTCTGCCAGTGAAAGTGCAACCTGTTTATCGCGTAGCTTAGCCATCAGTCTTCCTCCAGTTCTTCACGCCAAGACGCATGAAGTTTGTCGATACATGGACGGCACACGTCATACACTGCACCGTGGCTACCCTCCTCTAGATCACGCTGCGGGAATCGCTTCTCGCTGTGCTTCTTGCACCAGTCGCAAGCACCAGAGGTGTCAGCGTTGCGCATGGCTTCGCGTTCTTCCTCAAAGTGCTCGTCACACAGGTATGCGTAGTCTGCACCGAAGCTGTCAGCCTCAAAGCAGAGTTTCTGTGTGGCTGGTTTACCACACGTTTGGCACGCTTCACCTTCTTCGGGCGAAGCGACGTCTCCAGGTAAATGCGGGGTCATGCTCTCTCCTTATGCGACGGCCAGCATGGCCTTGTGGTAGTTGATGAAGAAGTCTGCACACGGATGCACAGTGCCAAGACCAGTCGTGACTGTCTTGGTTTTCGAATCGTATGCGGTGATCTTGGTGCGAACAGCGGCGATCATCATTGGAGCACCGACTGCAAACATACCGCCGGTGACTTTGGCGGGTGTTGCTGGTTTGAATCCTAGGATGTAACCCAGGTTGTCATTACGGCAGCGCGCACCCGTTTGCACGTACTGGTCTTTGATACCCATGCAAACTTCGTGCGCCGCTTTCAACGTGCTGAAAGGACCTGCAACGATGCGGTCGCGCTTGTCGAGTACATACAGGCTGCCAGACTTGATACGAATGGCTGTAGTGATCAAACGGTTTGAGCGAATCACGGCACGACGGGCGTTAGTTGCAGCTTGACTCGCCTTGCGTTGTGCAATCTGCTTGGCAGTAGCCTTTGGTCGTGCGTCAGTGCGAACCGAGATTACCTTGGCCTTCGGCAGACGCAGACCTTTAGCCACGGTGAACTTGCCGTGATTCAGTTCGCGGCCCATACGCATGAACATCTGGCGTGGATCGACCTGATGGTTTGCCATTAGGAAGTTGCGCAGTGCAGTACGCGCTTGTTCACGAAACGCAAACGGGCCTGCAACCAGTTCTTGAGTTGCACGCACTTTACGCACCAGGTACAGGCGAATAGCGCTCAGATGCGGTTGAACCTGTTTTGCCGCAGGCGTTGCTTTGTTCTCAGCCACGATCGTGGTGGTGAGTTTGTCAGCTTTGACACCAGCAGCCAGTGCCTTGTCTGTAGCTTTCTGCTCAGCGTCACCGACCTTCTTGAGAGCCTTCTGGCTGTCATTGCCGAAGCGGAACTTGATTTGCTTGAACTCGACTTCGGCACGGTGTGCGTAGCCAGCAATGCTCGGCACGTCGAAGGCCGATGCTTTAGGCGCTTTCTTTACCGCGTTGACGGTGGACGGGTGAACTGGCTTTTTACGCGCCGGCTTAGCTGCTTCAACTTGAGGCTGGCTCAGCTTCTCAAAATATGCCACGACATCGGCGACAGTCATCCAATGCATGGCTTCATCGTCGTCTACATCCGGGCACTCGAATTCTTCTTCGAGCCCCATGAGGGTTTCGACGGCGTCCAAGCTGTCACCACCAAGACTCTCTACGGTGTCAGTGTCTTTGATGATGTCAAACTTCAAACCGAATTGTTCGGCGATGATTGCGATAACGCGCTCGCGAATAGTACGTGTGGTCATGTTCGTGCTCCAGAATTGGTGAAAGGGGCCGGAGCCCCTTGTGAATGTTTGAGTTATGCGCCAACAACGTCGCGCAGTTTGCCACGGACGATCTTCAGGTCAGCAACTGGGCACTTCTGACCTTTCTCGGTGAAGATGTAACGACGCTTCACGAACGGGCTGCGCTTGGTGCCTTTACCTTCGATCAGGATCTTGGTCGTCTTGATCACGTCACCGCGAATCTCGGAGTCGATGATGACGGCAGTACCCTTGGCGATTGCTGCACCGCTCAACTCGCCTTCAACCTTGGTCAGCTTCACTTCCGACTTGGCGATTTCCAGGTCGTTGCGCTCACGCACGTCCAGAGTACCAGGCTTCTTGCGGGAAGCTGCGATGCCACGCTTAACAGCGGCGGCTTTGTAACCCAGCGACTGGTTGTCTTCTTCCTGCTTCACAGTAGCCAGCGGGTCAATGTTGCTGCGTGGCTTCTTGCCGCGAGGCTGGTCGAAGTCGATACGATCAACCAAGTGAGTTTGACGTTTGTTCGGCATAGGCAGCGAAGCGTCAAACACAAACTTTGTACCGATCTTGCGGATCTGGTGCAGAGGCAGTTGGCCATCGTCAACCCAGACTGTGTAGATGTTGAACAAGCCCATGTGATGCGGGGAAACGCTAGCCAGTGCGCTTTCAACGCGACCCAGTTTCACCAGCTTCTGGGTGTGCGCGTCACGAACAAACACGTCACGGTTCAGCACAGCCTTGACTTCTGGCTGATCAACGTGGGTGACGATCTTCTAGCCGCTCTCACGAACGTAGGTAGCGATCAAGCCGCTGACCAACTTGGTAGCTGCAAACTTGTTGACAGCAGCCATCTGACGCTGATCGTTAGTCATGCGTGGAGCACGTGGGACTTTGACCACTGGCTTCTTGGCACGAGCTGGCTTTGCAGCTTTCTTGGCCGTTGGTTTGATAGCGACAACTTTCTTGGCAGCAGTCTTCATGGCAACGACCTTCTTAACTGGTTTGGTTTTGATAGCGGTAGTAGCGGTGGTGGTCTTGCGAGCGGTTGCAGTAGTCATGTTCGTAGTCTCTCTGATGGGGTTCATGTTCGATTGAGTAACCTAACCTAAGCGCGTAACCAGTAAGCAGTCTGCTCGGGTTAGCTCTCGTAAGTTCATTATACACTACTGCAATCAGTAGTACAACCACTCTAACGGTTATGTTTATAGTTCAGGTATCTCGCTGTGGGGACCTGAGAAAGGGAGCATATAGCTCCCCTCTGTCAGGCGTATGTTCCACAGCGCACGTAGTTCAGCTTCGCGCTGGACTGCAAACTTTTCTGGTCTGTCACTTTGAACGGCAGTAGCAGCCCAGCAAAGGGCATGTGAATGTGATCCAGTCCCTTCGCGTTTTCATCGTCGGTCATGGCGGCGTTGAGAACGTCGTGGGCCAGTTCTTGCTCTGTGGTCAGTTCATCCCCGTTGCTGAATGTGTTGCGCGCTGTCCGCATAGCGATACGCACCGTCTTGTCCAGCGTGTTACCGTCAGGAATGAAGAAGATCAGGGCGCTGTCACCGAAGACTTCATAGATGAATAAGATGGAGTTGAGTTTGATCTTTTCGCTTTTCTTTGGCACGACGGTCTCCTATACGACAGACAGCTTGAAGGGCTCCAGATCCATGAACAGCCAACCTTCGACTTCGCTCTCGGTGAACACTGCTACGTGACCGAAGTGGGCAGCCGCAGCTTTCAGCACTTCCTGGTTCTCGACACGCACGGCCTGAGGTTTGAACGTCTTCGAAGACAGGCGCTCATAGATCATGCCGAACTCAGCACCGTAAGCAAACGATGGGCTCTGGTCAGTGAACATGAGCAAGGGCTTCCAGTTCTCGTTACCTGCGTGCTCTGGTGGTGGAACTTCATTCATTGGTATCTACTCCAAACTTGGCGCCGCGCTGGCGAATGTAGCGCTTCACAGTGAACTGTGGATCTTCGAGTTCGACGACACCCTCGCTGAAACCCAGGAAGTCCAGATCGAGTTCAAGCTTGACGTTGCCTTCGAAGTCGCCCTTGACGTGGCTGATCAGGATTTCATCGACCAGATCGTAACGCAGCGCATCCTCATAGACTCGCTTACCACCAGCGATGAACACGGTGTCGGCGTTGTAGTTGACCTTCGCCATGTTCACCATGGAACGAATGCAGCCGCCGACGTGCCATTGTCCAGCATCTGGCATGCACACGCTTTCGATGTCGGAGGTCAACACGTTGGCATAGCGTGTCTTCCAAACGGACTTCGGCATGCTCCAGTACGTGCGACGACCAATGACCAGAGGTTGACCCGTGGTCTGATCTTTGAAGAACTTCAGGTCGTTGGGGATGTGCCAAGGCAATGCACCGTTTTTACCGATGACGTTGTTCTCAGCGATAGCCAAGATCATCACAACTTTCGCGGGCGGCTTGCGCTTTGCTTCCCAGATTGCGCTTGACTCGGCAAGCTCCTCTACAGAAAGCGGAGGCAACATTGGCATTTCGTCTTGGTGCTGCGCGAACACCTCATAGCTGCGCTTCTCCCCGCGAACTTCACACGTCACACGAATGGCGCCGTGGCTTTCAAGTGCCTCGTCGTCGGCAACCACCAGCTTGGCAGCACAGTAGACAGGGATGTCGCGGTTAAGCTGATCCTGAATCTTCTGCTTGGTTACGGCTGCCAGGTGGTGATCGTGATACTGGTTGACGATGATCTGGATGCGATACTGCACCGTATCATCGGGAAAGAATTCAGTACCCATGCTTCGGCTCCTTGTGTGCTTCACGCAACCAGAAGAACGCTTGCTGGAGATTGGTGTGTGCGAGACTCACCATGCGCTGGTCAGCCGGGCAGCTACGCGCTTTGTCCATGAGCGCAGAGAGTCGAGCACCGTGCAGTTCAATAGCAGCGGCATACTCGTCCAGTGCGCTAACTTCACCAAGACCCAAGTCAGCTTCGGTGACGTAGATCATGGCCTTGTCTTGACTGCCGCCGTGCGTGAACGATACCGCGACTTCAAACGAACCGCGTATGCATTCGTCGTTGACCGTTACTTCGATGTTGGTTGCGAAGATCGGGTCAATGTTGGCGCTGACCATAGCCGCGTTCATTTCGCGAAGGTTCACGTCGTCAACACGCTGCCCGAAGAAAGGCGCCAGCACAGTCGCAAACAGACGGGCGAGAAAGGTTTGGGATGCGTCGATTTCCAGGTTCTGCTGTTTCATACTGGAGTCCTGATGTGTTCTGGTGAAGGGATTTGAATCTGTCCGCGCTTAACACCCACTGGAGGCATCCACATATCGCGCACTGTCATCTTGTTGAGACCCGCAACTAGCTCACGCCCCGCTTCTTCAAGCCGACCGACAGGTGCGCCGACAGCATAGATCACTGTGGTACCTTCGCTCTTACCGCCGTAAGCAAAGCGACCTTTCGGTGCAACTATGCTGTGCGGTAATACGTGACGACCACGACCGTCGATACCGAGTTGCGCAGTCACAGCAAACAACTCGAAACCCTTTTCCTCAATGATCGCGATCACGAAAACGTTGATGTACTGCTCGCCATCTTTATCCCAGATCGACTTTGGGTTGTACCACTTGATGCGACGTGTGGCTTTGTGGCCGTGCAGCGTCGTGCGTTGAATAGTCATTGCGGACTCCGTATGCTCGGTGTCATTGGGTGGAAGCTAATCGACTCCAGCATCTTGGTCGCTTCTTCCAGTGTCAGCACTTCATCACTCGCTGCCGTCCAGCAATGTGCGCGTAGATTCCAGACTTCTTGGTAGCCGCCAGGATTCCAACGACCGATAGCATAGTGACCTTTACATCCGTCAGCGCGATCAACGAGATACGGTGCATATGCAGTGCGCGCTGTTCTGTTCGGCGTTGCAATCTCGTGGAAGCGCTTCAGGGTAGTGAAGCGTTCTTTACGCTCGCCTTCTGGACACCCACCGAGACGAACGAAGCCAACAAGCGGTACTTCTGGGTAGCCGGGCTCGTCGAAGTTTTGCGCAACCTGGACGCTGATGACGATGATCGTGTCGTCACCCAACTTCCATGCGGTTCCTATTTTCGGCTTGTCTGTCATGCTTTTACCCCCAGCACGTTCATGTAGATCAGCATGTCACGGCTCACCCGACCTGCCCATCCGTAGTAGAATTCCTCGTCCTTTGCACGCATTTGGACCAGGTTTAGGTAGTGGTGTCCTTGCTCAGCAAGCAGAGCACACAAAGCGCGATTTATGCCCTCCGCACCCCGTTTCGCAACAAATGCGTCCAGAGCCTTGAGCGTGGTCGGACCCATGTAGCCGTCAACTTTCAGGTCTGCATACAGCGCGCCTTGATTGTTGTTGGCATTCAGGATCTGCTGGAAGTAACCGCCGGCAGTTGTCACGCCCATGTTGATTGCCATGTCGAACAGCTTGTCGGCAAACAGCGGGTGACGCTTCGCCAGATCGTCGCAGTACATGCGCTTCCAGAAATGCGTCTCGTACAGATAGTACGCCATGGTCAGGGACAGGTTGATCATCTTCCCATCCCACGAATACAGGTTGACCAGTTGCTTCTTGTAGTCATTCGCCAGCGCAGCGGTAATGCCGTGATTGGTTTCACCGCCGCTGTCGTTCACGTTCTTGACGTAGCCGCCTTCAACACCGGTCTTGTCGTCGATGATGTTCTTCTTGGTGAAGTCCGACAGCTTGTTCATAGCAGCACCCGGTTCAGACAATCACCGCCGAAGATGTTGACGATCAGCGCAGTCACCTCTGGATCAAAGAGGATGCGCAACGTATTGCCGACGAATTCGGTTTCAGCGTACTGTGGTTCTGCGTCCCGATCACCCTTGATGTCACGCGGCAACAAGAATCGCAGATGGCGATTATCAACCACGGCAGCTGGTTCGTTTCTCGGGTGAATCGCACCCATGGCGACTGAGGTACGTACCAGACGGTTGAAGTCACCTGCAATCATGTGCAGATGGCGTTCGTCGTACACATCACCTGCGTATTTCAGGCTGACGTGTCGAAGAATCGACAAGAACGTGGTGAGTTCAACCAGATCGCCGCCAAAACTCGTACACCAGCGACTGACGATTGGCTGACCTTGATACAGTCCAATGAATGCAACTGGGCTGTTGCGAATGCGCTCGCGTGCTACCTCGTTGCAATAGCCTAGCTGGAGCTTCTCAGCCCAACGACCAGCGACATACCGCGCAGTGTCACGCAAAGCAGATCGTGGGTTGCTTGGGTCAGTGCCATTCTCCCAGAGTTCGCGAATGAACTGGAGTTTGTCCTCGTTAGTCGCAGTCTCGTTGCTGCTTGGTGTAAGTTGTATATACGCGAACGCTCCGATGGCACCAGGTTGCGACGGACTCCAGAGTTTGATTTCTGGCACCAGGTACTCGACAGTTTCAGTGCTGGAGAAAGCACCGTTGATCAATTCGCGCGGTACGAGTGTCGCTCGACCAACAGGGATCACCGCTTCTTTGTCGTCTGGTTGGTTCTGCAAGGAGCGAATGCGTTGCTTACGCGCTTCCCACGCCGACTCTTTCGGCTTCATCGTGTTCAGGAAGACGTCGAGGGTCTTGCCCCACTTCTTGCCGTTGGCACCACGATAGCAGACGATCACAGGGTGGTCTACTTCACGCCCTGGGTCTGCATCGGTATTGAGCAGGTCGTAGACTTCGTACTCTGCGCCTTTGTAATGCACCCACTTGCTGGGGACTTTCGGTAGCTCGCTCACGCGATACCTCCTGTAATCTTGGTCATATCGTACATCGCCTGCAGCTTCTGCTGGATAACGTATGGCAGTTTGATCTTGCCTTTATCAGGCCCGATGATAGGCATGACAATCATCACAGGTGCCTGATTAAGGAACCAGTGGTCGCTCAAGCGCAAATGCAACACGTTTCCAATGATATTGATTTGGAATGCCTCGTTGGCGCGATCCCAATGAAGGCTTTGGAAGGAGCGCCAGGCGTCACCGAAGTGAGCTTGCCAGTTCATACCTGCCAGTGGATCTTCGTGAACGAATGCAGTGCAACGGAAGGCGTAGCGTAAGCAAGACGCAAGCCAGACCCAGTGATGAATAAACGAGCCGTCACTCGCACGATTGCCCCAGATCATCGGAGTGCCTTGCACAATACCGACCCAGTTGATGCCGGCTTTGTCGCACTGATCTTGCAAAGCGGTACGGTCTACGTTCTGACGACGCACGAAGGTCAGGCAGGAATCTTTGCCGAAGATCGGTTGATTCTTCACGCCAGCAGGCGGGCCGTTGACGCGCTTGTACGTCGCTTCAATAACACGGCGCGCTTCAAGCTCAGCTTCTTTGGGATCGCACTCGTAGGTAGCGTCTAGGAAATAGTTGACGCCCGGTGGAGTCTTACCCGGCAACGTACCGATGAACACCTGAAACTCAGGCATCATGATTTCGACTTCGGGAGCGTGACCGACTTCTGGATCAAACTGCTTACGCTTGCCCAGGAAGTTGTCCACAAACTCTGCGCACTGCTCGCCGCTTTCTTCGCGATACACGACCATAGCAGGCAGCGGCGCCTTCTCTTTCGTGTTGACGATAGCTTCGACCGTGCTGACAATGCGCGTGCCGTTTTCTACCCACGTGGTTTTCGGTTCTGGAGGAGTAGTCATAGATGCCTCGCAAGCAGGAATACAGCGGCGTGTGGGTGCATTTCATACTTACCGCGTTTGTACACGACGGCGCCAGGGCACTGGTTCAAACGATCACGCCCAACAGCGTGCAGCAGGTTGGTGTGCAGCTTGAATTCTTTGCGACACTCAGCACCAGTTTCGCTTGCATGCCAGATGACGGTGGCGCTGCCATCACGATGCTTCTGAATGCGGTAGCTGTCGTACCAATGAACCTTGTACTCCGATACGCGAATCAACCTGCGGGCAATGTAAGCGCGCATCACGTCGTCTACCAGCATCATGCGGAATTTCTTCCACTGAGGGTTCTTGGCAGTCAGCTGGAGTCGCGCACCCAGGAATTCGATCTGCTGACCGATGTTCTTTTCGAGCTCCGAGTTCGAGGTCTGCTCAAAGCTACCCAGCGTATCAATCGGCTGTTTGGTAACTTCGAACATCGTCTGGTCAGATACTGATATTGGCAACTTCATAGTACACCGTATCTCCTGGGAATTCCTGTTTGAGGTCTTCGAGGGTTTTCTTTGCCTCGTCTTCCGTCATACAGTCGTGTTCGTCCCGGGTAAGGTCATACTCACCGCTGTGCGGATTTAGAAACCCGTACTCGCGATAGACGACAAAACCCGAGACAATCATTGGGCGATCGTTTGGCACGTAAATCTCCTACGGAAAGAATCGCTCGAAAGCCCCTGTGACCTCATAGCGCTTCGAGTTCACGTTGTACGAAATGTTTTCTGGTGCAAGCCAGATGTAGCGCTTGATGTCCAGAGAGGCTTGCGCAATGCTGATGCCGAAGTAGTTCATCAAGAACTCGCGGTGCACCCAGCCGTAACTCGCCAGCAGAAAGTCCAACATGCGGACGCGCTGCTCAATCGCATACGTCATCGGCTTGTTGAAGTTGTCGCTGCTGGCTTCATCAGGCGCTGCTTTATCGGAATGATTCATTCTTCACCAAGAAGGTCTTGTCGAGCGGGCCTTCATGCTCGAAGTCGATGGTCATGTTGATCACACGCGAATCAACCTTGTCTGGTTCCGAGGCAGTCGTCATTGGCCAGCACTTGCACTTCATCTGCACTTTGATCCAACGCTTGGCGAGACGCAGACTACGGAACTCTTTGCGACTCTCGAACAAGGGTCCGTTGAGCACTGCTTGCCAGCCGTAACGTGGTTTGCTTGCGCCGTCTTTCGGGGTGTAATGCACGACACCGTAGCTATCGAACACAGGCATCTTGTACGCATTAGGGTCGGCGGTCAGCGTTGACATCCAGTTTTCCAGCCAGCGCTGTGTCGTACCTGAGGCATTGGCGTGATCAAGCGCAGTGACGTTCAGGTCAGTCAGCGCCTTCTTGAGTCCGTCTTTGACAAAATCAACTGTGGCTTGCTCAGAGGGTGTCATCGGCAACCTCCTTGACGAAAGTGATACCAGACAGGTCGATGCGTTCTGCTGGGCGAACTACTTTGACGTTCAGGTCAATGTCGATGAAGATCAAGCGGATGATCTGGCGTGCCCATGCACCTGCTTTCCGGCGACTGCTGAATTCAGCATCGAACGCCTCAGTACCATCATCGTACATCATGGTTGCACGAATCACCCAGCGTCGATCATTCTGCACACGGGTGATTGTGAAGCGGTCGATGATACCGCCTTCAACCGTAACGCCAGGAATCTTGGCGTATTGCTCCTTGGTGTACAGCACGTCACGCTTGATGATCGCAAACCCACGACGTGTCACAGGGCGCTTGGTAGCTTCAACCTGTTCTTCGAGGCGCTGTTCAATCTCACGCTTGATGTGGTCGATGGCTTGACGCACGTTGATCTTGTCGAGCGCGCTTGGACCATCGTGTTTCGTTACGGGACCCCAGACCTTCTCAAACTTGTCCATCGCTCAGTCCCCGCTGTTCTGCCCAGATGGCTTTCACCTGATCTGCGCATTGCTCACCGACGGTGCTGGTAGTACGCACTTCAAACTCACCGTCTTCCCAGAGACGAATGATCATCATCGCGCCGTTTTCCAGCACCTGGGTTTCAACGACGAGGGCGCCGACAAAATCACGACCGTCGTTACTGCCTACGATCGGAGACGAGGTATGAATGACCGGCAGTTTCTTCTGCATTTCATCGGTCAGTTGTTTGATCAGTTCTTGGTTGCTCATTTGATGGATCCTCGTTTGATTGCGTGTCAGATACCGGGCCTTGTTGTTCTGCCCAGATGGCTTTTACGATAGCTACATATTCAGGATTCGCAACATTAACATCGGTGACTTCTAACTCGCCGTCCTCCCATATCCTGATGAATAAGAAGTCATTGCACGTCGATTTTTCGTAGATCATTGCAGCTTGGCCGCGACGTTCATAACGGTCGCCGCTTCGTAGGGAATATGTACAATCTACTGGAAGCTTGGCGCATACCGCTTCCGCAAGCGCGTGTATTCTTTCAGCTTCATCTATAGTAGGTCGACTCATTTGGCAAACCCGCGTTTGATTGCGTGCCAGATATCACCGGCCCAGTTAGACGTACCAGTGATACGACCACTTTCTTTTGCAGTCAGGTGGGCGTCGAGAACCAACGCAGTACCCTGGAGTTCAGACAGCGGTGGCACGCCGTTGAACATCGCGATCAACTCTTTGGCCTCAGCAATACCTGCGAGGTCAAACGCACCGCCCTTCTCAGCCTCTTCCCAGACAGCGTTGTGGAACTTAGCCAGCAAGGATTGAAAGGCCAGCTCCTTCTCCGAACGTTCCTGGATCGAAGATTTCTCCGGTGTTGGCGTAGAAGTGGACTCCAGAGGTGTGCTCGAAGCGGAGGCCGAGTTGGTTCTCTCGCTTGCGACACCACTTTCTGATTTTTGCATGATGGTCATTCCTTCTGAGATTGTAGACCGGTACGTTGTACAAGTCTGCGATATTGATGGCGATGCCTGTGCCGCCTGTGACACCGAGTTCATAATCAGCCATACAAACGGCGCCGTCTGGTGTCCAGCAGATCACGAAGTCGCTCAACACAATCTCATTTACACTACTGCACAGACCCAGCACTTGAAACACGTTGCGCCGGAAGAATGCCAGCGTCTTTGCTTTACGAATTGGGTACGGGAATACTTGAGCCAGAATGGTGTCTGCAAACTCAAGATGCTCCTCACGATACCGATGCCAGCCTCGCTTCTGACGGAATGCAGGTTCCGGTAGATACGGCAGCAAGTTCCAGTTCGACTCAAACGATTCATCCGCAGCTTCTGCACCACCAGAACGAATGCGCCGGCGCTGCAACCGAGCGAAGCGTGTCATCAGTGTGCAGATTTCCTTAGGGGTATCTCGACTTCCAATTCCCGTACACCAATCGCCCATGTTCGAATACTCCAAATGCAAAAGCCCCGCACTAGGCAGGGCTCGTCGCGTTACTGTGCGCGTATGAAAACGCCATCTTTGAAAACAAGTTCGTCACCCGCACCAATCAGCACGTCATGGTTGTACTTCTCACGACGAAGATCGGTACCAACGAAGCGCATGGTGTGCACCTGATCGTCTTTACCTACACGCTCGATGGTCAGCGGGATTGCAGTCCCTTTCATGGCAGTCAGCTTACCGCCAACATACTGCGACAGAGGATTACACGGTGGTGCTGCGCAGTCTTCGTTCGGATCTTCAAGACCCGGTGGGGTTTCACGGTCGATCATAGGTTGCTCCTTAGCGTAGAGTTTCTCGGCACAGGCAAGACAGCAAGTTGCGCGCTTGTCTACGCTGTACATTCGGTGATCGCCAGTAAGACACGACCCCATGTAGTTACCGGGAGCGTAACCGTACTTGCGCAGTTCGGGTCTGCTTGGTAAATCTTTACCGTTGATAGGTTGCATCCTTAGGCTCTCGAAGTTATCCGAAAAGGTTTAAGAAACGCTGCCAGAGGCTTGGCTTGTCGTTTGGGATTGGAATGCCGAGAGCACGCATACGTCCATGAATCTTCTCTCGTTCAGTCCAGCCGTTGTAGCGACCTTCGGAGTCAATCTCGACATCGGACTGAGCTAGCTCCTCAACCTGCGCATCTGACAAACGACGTGTAGGTACTTTGGTCTGCGATGAATACGGACGCTCGTTAGGTAGCGTACTCAAACAACGTTCGGCAAACTGCTCGGAAAGGTTCTGGTCGAGCATTCCCGATGACATACCTGGGAGACGATCAGTCGCACGACGCTGCGGCATGGGCTTTGGTTCAACGCCTTGGAGATTCGGGTAGATACCCATGAGCTTTTCGAGTTCATCCCCGAGAGCATCATGCACTGCCGCCATGTCTAGGTCATACAGCAAGAACAGGCTGTTGCGATGTAGCGCAGCATTCTCACCTTCTTTCGCACTTTCGACCATATCTGGATCATGACCACATGCGCAAGCTGCACGGATCAAAGCATCCTGAATATCCCTCACGTTCAAGCCGCTAACCGTGACTGATGAACGTGGCAGCCCATAGCGTCCTTTCTCACCGGTGTGTGGACGGCGGCGACTCATTGTCGGTTGTCTGCAAAGCATGTTCGATTCCCATACGAAATGCCCATAAGATAGGCAAGTTGATTTGAGCGTTGCTGAAATCCGTTATCGCCAGCTTGCGACCAAGATGCAGTTCAAAGCAATGCAAGCACACAATCTCGTTCTTGCTAAATCCAGCCTGCTCCCAGACTTCGTTTTCAGCCATGTAGAAGTCAGCGCTGGCTGCGCAAAACGAACAGCATCTGTGTGGTCGCGTCTTCATCCATGGACGTTCGATGAATCGTTGGCTTATGCTACGGCTGTGTCTGGACATTGCATCGAGCATAGCTGTTATATCAGAACGCAGCTTCATTACAGGTACGTCACGTAAGCATTGGTCTTGTGCGCAGAGAACAGGTTGAAGCGGAAGCGGATGCTCACCAGCTCTGTCTTCATTTCCGCGTTCCAGAACATCTTGCCGATCATGTGGCAGCTGATCTGCGGGTTCTTCTCGTTCAAGTCGAACGCACCGAACGTCGCATGGAACGGACCGATGTGATCAAGAAAGGTGTTGTCAACTTCACCTGCAATCACTGGACGAATCGTGAAGCGCGGCAGATGACGCTCGATGTCCGCAGGCTGGAAGTCGAAACTCTCCATCATCTGAGGTGACGACCACTGGTTCGCGAGTGAGTTGGTCTGGTCAGTGATGATCGAACGCAAGTGGCTGAGGAACGTGTCCTGAATCGAAATCGTACTAGGCTTCATCTTTCGTCTCCGCGTCCAGGGTACGCAGGTTGGCGTAGGCTTTGAACGCACCGATCAGTTCGTCTTTCGACGCGGCGATGATGTCCTTGGCAGTATCGGTGTAATACTCGATACCTTCCATGAACTTGACTTGGCCTTCGTACATTTCCATGTACGTTGGTACCTTGCCAAGCTTGTGCAGCATTTCCATGCGCAGACCTTCCATGATTGCAGTAACGCCATCCGGTTCGTAGGCTTGCATCGCGTCACAGTCACGAAGGATCTTCTGCAGGCGCGTCTTCGGGATGTACACGAACGGCCATTGCGTGACACGGATCAGACCTTGCACTTTGCGACCGAAGCCGTCATAGAACTGCTTGTCCAGACTGCCTTCGATTGCTTCAACGGCTTCGCACGCACGACGGATATTCTCCTCGTCGTCAAACTCACCACCGCTGTGGTTCATATCGTGCAGGCACGCAGCGATAACGAGCAATGCCAAGCTGCATTCTTCGTCGTTCACCTTGTCTGGGCATTCGACGTGGAAGAACGACCAGCAGTTAACTGCCATGGTCAGCATGTGCGTGTTGTGGTGGTAGGTGTTGGCACGCCCAATGTTGTTTTCTTCGACGTACTGCCATACCCATTCGATTTCGAGTTGCTTGAGGATCGAATGGAAGAAGGCTTTGCGCCGAGCCAGTGCTGCATACAGCGGATGGTTAAGCGTTACATGGAGACTTTCGTTGTACATTGGTAACTCCAAGATCAATTCGAGGGAAGTAGCGCGGGCTGACCGTGAGCAAGAACTCTGGTACTTCCCGGCGGGTAAAGCCTGTGTTGACTTGCCGCTCTCGACTACGCCATTCACGCAACTTCACGCGAAGGTATTTCCGATAACTGGCGCATACATCGTCACTGCGCAAATGCTCTGGCATGGCGACAGCGAACTGGGTAAGACCGATATCAGGCATCGAAGGTATCTTTCGCAACGCTTCGAGGTGGTCTGCGGTCTTGTGACGCTTGTTGAAACGGTACTCATACTCGGCGAGCAGGGCTTGCAGATGTTGCCAGCCCCACACGTAGTTTGCTTTCGACGCACGGACCCAGACAGCACATGGGTGGTTGTGGTGCGTCTTCTTGTACGCGACCTGAATGTCATCGCAGATGATGTGGGCAGCGCTGAGTAACTGCGCGCACTCGACGGCCATCTTCCGGAGGTGAACATCACAGTGGTGCCGCGCACTGACAACAGGATCTGGATCAGTAGCGAATATGTTCACGGCTGATATTCTCTTTGTACAAGGAGCCAAGCTGCCTTGAGCTACCGATGCGCTTCAACTGGGCGACGTCAAACTCCTTGCTCTCGACTTCGATGTTCGGGCCACTAACTGTCGGCGTTTTCGAGTACCAGAGTGACCAGTCTGTAGCTTTGCCTTTATTGAGAAAGGTGGAAACGCGATGGCGATGCAGGATCATGATAAGCCCTCAACTGTATAGAGTCAGTTTACAGTTTGCGCAGAACGACAAAAAGCGACCCGAAGGCCGCTTCTCTTATTCAGTCGCCGATAATATACGTCTCGGGTGCTTCACCCGTTTCAAGTGTCGGATATTCTTCGCGCACTGTCACCGTCCAGGTCATGTGCTCAAACATCTTGCGCATGGCAAGCGCGGTCACTGTGACCCTGACATTCGGGTTTGCAATCAATGCGGCTTCAACAACCTGGCAGATTTCCATAGCGCCGAGCTGAGCGAAGTAATCGTCGAATACGATGGACTCATTCTTCACTTTGCCGAAGCGCTTTGCACGGTAACCTGGACGGTCAAGCACCGCTTCTATATGCTTGGTTGTAATGGCGTCGGCGAGCTTCGCATCTTTCTGCTCGACAATCCACACCTTACCACGAAACCCCTCTTGGAAGCTCGCGTACCAGGTGTTGTACAGACGCTCGGTTGTGTCACTGTCTGCAATGACACGCGCGCGATTGGCAGCTTGACCGCCTTCGTTGTTGCCGTCACTATCACGCAGCCAGTCGATTTGATTTGCGATGAAGTCGAACGCGCCTTGATTCAGGAACGCAACTTCAGGTAGCACCAACACCAGACCAGTTACGATGTTGTTTTGGGAAATACGGGAATCACTGTCTGCACCTAGGCAGAGGATGCCTTCTGGTACGTCATGGCGTAGCATGTTGGAAACGAACGCTTTGCAACCGGATTCGCTTGCGCCAAAGATCACAAGGCCGTATCTGCCTTGAACACCTACGGCACCTTTCTTCAGGTCTTTACGGGCACTATGAATGATCCCACTGATCATCATGTCCAGGATATGGCGGTCCCAGATTGTCGTCACGCGACATACTCTCATATCATTCTCCGCGCTCACATGCGCTTATCAGGAGATTCAGGCGACACCGAATAGCGCCGCCTGTTGCAGCTACTACTCTTTTACTGGTTGCCTTTGACTTCAAGGCTTCCCGGGGTGTTGATAGTGACACTGTTCGGGCCGACATCAACTACGGACTTGCCACCACCAACGCAGCTATCAGCGATTTGTTCGGCAGTAGGCATCTTGGGGTTAACCCAAGTCAAGGTGTCTCGGTCGTTGTCTCGATCATCAAACTCACGGTCAAGGAATCCGTGGAAGTTGGTGTCGAGTAACCACTTGTGATACTCGAACTGACGTTTGGCAATGTCACGATGGACGTAGCGGCGCAAGTTCGGATTCACAGACTGACAGCGCATCAGCATGTACGCAAACGCCTCGTCGGAGAACTGCGACAGGTCGATGTCAAACAATACCGCGTCTGCCTTGATCCAAGGGAACAGCACAGGGTACGTCTGACGATGCAGGGCATTCGATTCTTTGATGAACAGATTGCCATACTCATGGAACAACTTGGCGTCGAAGACCAACACGTCGCCTTCGGGCTTGGTGTTGTAGTCGAACACATGGAACGCAGCTTCATTACTAAACCAGCGTTTGTACTGGTGTTCGTAAACGTGTTGCATGATGCCAGGACCGTAATACGTCTGCACGTCGCTTTCTTCTGTCATCGCTTTGTGGATCTTCTCCAGCGAGTACAGGATCTGCGACATACCTGCGTCGGAAACGAAACGCAGTTCAGGCAGGTAGATGATGAATCCGTGCAAGTCAACGTGCCAGTTATCACCGAACACGTAGTCTGCACCGATGCACAGAATGTTTTCAGGGCATTCACCCTTGAGGATGTTCTTGACGGTAGCAGTCACGCCGTCTTGTGTTGTACCAACGAGGATCAGGTTGTATCCGCCTGTGGCGAACGCAACGTTCTTTGCAGGTTTGTACCCGTGAAGGAGCCCTTTCAGCATCACATCAAATTTTGGCTTGTTGAGTTCAAGACCAGTTGTAATTCGCATAGCGTTCTCCGTGCTTTACGCACTTGATAGGAGTTCTGGACAACCAATTGTATTGCCCAGTTATTTCGGGGTGACGCGGCACTTCATACGCAGCACTTCACTGCACAGCTTCTCGTTTGACGGAGCCATCTGTTGCGGTGTTAGCGGCGGTGGATTTGCAATGACCAGTCTCACGAAACAGAAACAGACCAATGCGAGAGCAGCAAACTTCAATACGGCAATACCGAAACGTTTCATGCTGGGACAGCTACCGTAGTGATCTTGCATTTCGGTACATGATGCTCAGCCATGCAGGCTTTCATCATCTGGTTGTCTTGGTATGACTCGTAGATCGGATAAACCAACATGAATAGAGCGATAGCAATCACACCTACCCATGTCAGCTTATTCCAGATGAACAGAGCCGCGCTTTTAAGCAGGGGCTTTGGTCGGCGCATCGGCGAGGTACTCGGCGAGGATCGTGGTCCAGGGTTCGCGCGGCAGATCAGCTTCGAGCAGTTCGCGCGGAGTCATCGGCGCGAGCAGTTCCAGCTTGTCTACTTCACCGGAGCGAATTTCGACTTGATCAGACACGGTGCAGGAGACGACGATGCCGAGGTGCAGCCAGCCAACGTCGTTGCTGTTGTCGATGATCAGGCCTTCGAACTTCCAGGTGAAGTATTCAGGGTGCGTGGTCGGGTTTACACGGAATTCACGGCCGCCAGTTTCGCGAGTCCAGAATTCCAGTTCTTCCTTGCCCACTTCGCGATGCGCGTTGTTCATGATGGTTGCAGCCCAGTCCGGAATACTGGACAGGTTGTCAACGACCAGACCGTGCGGGTGAACAGCAGGTGCCAGAACGTCAGCCTTGTCAGCGTGACCGCCGAAGCCAGCAGACACATCACCGATCATGCGCGCTTCGCCGTTGCCTTTCAGACGACGGTAGGTCTGCATCTTGATGGCGCTTGCGAGTTCCTGGAGAACAGGCACGTACGGCAGCAGTTGACGACCATACTTGTCACCGCGCGGCAGCTTGTTGCCTTGTTCGTCTTCACCGTTGTCGCAGTTGTCCTGCCACTCGCGCTGACGCAGGAACATATGCGGGGTTGCTTCTTCGATGAAGTGATCGAAGTCAACGTGGTTGAAACCCTGCACCAGGCCGTAGTCTTCGCAGAACTGCGACGTTACCGATGCGATCATTTCCAGCTTTTGCGGCTTGCTCATTTGCCTTCCTTTTTATCTTCGGCTGTCAGGTCAGCCAGGGTGGATTCGATGTCATCGCGCGGCGCAGGCTTTTCAGTCTCGCTAACCGTGCTGTCGATGCGCTTTGCCATGTCGTCTTGCGTCACTTGGGCTTTGGTGACCTTCACCTCACAGCCTTCGCTCACACTGAGGACGGTAGCAGTAACGCCACTGCGAGTGACGATGATGCCGCCCTTCTCGTCTTCCAAAACGTCCTGGAACAACTCACTGAGCTGGCGCATTTCGTCTTCGGTAGGATTCCAGCCATCGGAATCGTCGATCACGATATGCAGGATGTCACGCTTCTTGTCAGTCATATTGACCTCCTCTTCTGTGTCTGACTCGTTTACAGTTTCGCGATAGCTGTCCGTAATCAGGTTTGTGTTGTCGTTGATGCGGGTAATAGTGCGACCCGACGTAGACATCATAGGCGGCATCTGCCATTCAGAGGTGTCGTATGTAGCATCACCACTAAGAAACCCATCCGGCGCTACAAAGCCCATGCTCTTGTGTCTCGGCTCTGGGTTGAGCAACGCTTCCGGCACTTCGAACATGACTTGCAGAGACTGAGCAAGGTCTTCGTTCAGAGCGCCCGGGTGCATACTGATCGACATACCTCGAAACGGTGAGAACGTACCGTCCTTGTTGATGACCACTGCTTCACCGGCTTTCAACGGTTCGCTCGCGACTCCAGAGATAGTGCGTGCTTCCCGCAGCGTCTTGAACATTGGTGTTGCCCGCCAAACGTTCCAACCTTTGCGCACTTCGTCGGTCTTCTCAAGCATCTTGTACGGACCATGCCACTTCGTCGGCTGACGCTGCACTTCAACGATCTTGCCGTTGTGCATACGCACGCGACTGCCAGTCTCACCTTCTGGATCATCGGGATCGAACGACAGGAAGTCACCGTTCTGAGGTATCAACCCGAATGGCATACGACTCACGATGTCAGTGTGCAGCTTCAGGATCGTTTCTGGTTCAACGATATCCAAGAAGCAGAACTTCTCGTCCACGAAGTCCACTTCGAAGTGCGGTACAGGACCTTCGGTCGCTTTCATGAAGTCTTCTGGCGAGAACAACTGGCCTTCAGGTTTGACTTCAAGAAACTGGCGCACGAAACCTTTGCGCTGGCTCTGTTCATGCACCTGTTCACCGATCAGACGACCGAGGCTTCTCCACTTCCAAGCTGCGCGCTTGAGTCCTTGACGTGCAAGAAACGGATGACGTGACAGGTTCTTCATGCCACGAGACCGTGCAGGCATAGTGCCGCAAGAGAAGGCATGTTCGCTGTAGACACCACGATGAACGATCAATGCCCGTTTCTTGTTGCGCTTCGGCTTGTACTTCCGATTGAACGGGCCGAACTCATGCTTCGTCCTGTGTATACCGCCACGTGTTATGATATTGATCATACTGGAACCTCAAACGGAAACGGGAACCCGAAGGCTCCCGTCTTGTCATGCTTTGCCGACCGGCGCTGTAGCAACGAGGATACCCTGAAGGTAAAACTCGCTGACAGTCTTGCCGTCGTTCCGATTCTTCACGTTCATCAGAGAAGGTACGTCACCATCGCCGTAGTATTTACCAACACCGCCTTCGAACGGGTTGACGCGAATGAACTCGTCCATTTCTTCCTGGGTGATGACAATGGTGCGTACAGTGGACAAAGGCCCATCTGCATAAGCAGCATTGATCGCGTCCACGATTTCTTTGACGATGCCAGTATGTTCTACGATGCGCATGGTGAGGTCCTTAGATGATAAACGGGATTCCCGGCAGCGCGTACAGTTGCACGACACAGCGGGTTACATGGATACGACTGCCAACCGACTGCGTGAAGCAGGTGATCGCTTGGTTGACGTAGTATTTCAGTTCTTCGGTCAGCTTGATGCCGTCCTGAACTTCGAGGATGCCGCTGCCGCTAGCAGAGCGACCGTCGTTCACGTACTTGGTGACGTCGGTGACTACCAGAGAAACGGTGGCCAGGTGAGTGCTGGCGTCCTGAGCATTGCGCTTGACGAGCTGGGCAACTGGGTTGCTGTCGTCTTCGTAATGCTTGTATTCCAGCTCCAGAAGGTAGACGCCCAGGTTCTGAGCAATCGACGCATTGATCGGGCTGTTCGCAGGAGTGAACGACGCAGGATCCGCAGCTTCCAGTTCAAGCTGACTGAGGTCGAGACGTGCAGTCTTCTGTGGCTTATCGGCAGTGCTGGTGTCACGCATTGCCTGCTTGTGTTCCAGTGCGACGCTTGCAGTAGCCTTGGCACGCGATGGACGTTCGCGCTTCGGCTTTTCAACTACTGGGGCGCCGCGTCCTTTTGCTTTCGGTTGAGTCTTGGCCATTTTCGTTCTCTCTGTTATGGGCTTGCTGCGAGCTAGCCCTTGTTCTTTGCCGCGTTCACTTTATCGGTGTATGCCCGAGAACTGAACTCGACTGCGGAGTATTTCGTTTCGATTTGCTTTGCCAGGTCATGCAGGTTGTTGCTGAGTAACTCGGCTACTTCTTCACTGCGGTGTTCTTCGGGCCACTTGAGGGCTTGTCGCTCTTTGGCGAGTTGAATCTCCAAGATGACCCTTTCGGTTGCTTCGTGAATAGACTGCATCACCTCAACGGCGTCGTGCAAGTCGGATACACCACTCCATCCGACAGGTGCAGTAGGTGAAATCTTCCGTAGCAACTGATCACGTTCAACCACAAGGTCGCTGTAGCGGCGTGTGGCAACCGAAATCATTTCGCGTGCTTCGTTGAGTGCGATGGGCATATCTACTCCAGTTTACAGTTCATCTTCATGGGTGATCTATGCAACGAGAGCGCGGTAGTATTCTATCGCCGGGGTTCCTCGGCATTCAGGCCGTGGGCGAGAAAGCGTGCAGTCGTATCGAAACCAACACGAATTGCCACCCTCGATCATCCAATACTGCCATGTTCCACCACGCAATTTTCGATACCACTTGAAGCTACTCATGCTGCGCTTCTAACTGCGGATACTTCAAGCCCATACGCTCGGCGAGTTCCCACATCTTCTCAGACGTGATCGCTTCTTGGCCACGGGTTGCTTCGTCGATGGCGTATTCGAGTTGCTGGATATCCGCATGCACCTTCTGCAATTGCTTCAGGTAGAATCCCACAGTTCTGTACGGACGCTTCGGCTGCAGTTCATGCTTGCTGAACCACGGGATGCCCTCGACGAGGCTGCCGTATTGCTTGTCCAGTTCGTCACGTTTCGCTTCGGCCTGTTGCAGAAGATTCTCAGCCTCGGCGATGGTGAACGCTGTGTGGAACTTCAACTTGGAAGTCATGAAAATACCTCGGCTCGATCCGGGAATTGGCAGACGCACACCAACCATTGTTGCGTGGTTCGTGTTACGACTCTTGGGTGTCGTGGACTGCCCGTTTAAACCGGAGAACAGCTTCTTGATGCTCTGTCGGATACTGCGCATGGGTGCTCTCCAGAAGCGCGTCGATAAGTTGGGCGTCTCGCAACAAAACCGTAACCGCTGGGACAGGATAAATGCTTTTTGGATCCCGTGCTCGTTTACCAGCAGCAATCTCAGCCATGATACCAGCACTGCAATGCGTGTACTGCGCGATCATATCAAACCGCTGCGCATTGGTGGTTGGGTCTTGGTGCATGACATACGGAGTCTGCTGTAGCTGGCGTAGAGCTTCTACCCGATGCCGAAACATTCGGTAAGCCGCATTCAACACGGCTTTGGCTGAGCCTTCGTCGCGAGCGGTAAACACTGCCTTACCGCGGGCGAGCGCTTCGCGGACTTCATGGGCGTCACGCTTCCACTGTTCTTCCTCTACAGCATTCGCAAAGACGTAAGGTCCAGAAGTCGCGGAACCGGGGTGCGCAGCATTCGCTTCAAGCACAGCCTCGTCAAGCTCTTGGGTTGTGGGCAGCTTCAATCCGACAGGACTGCGCGTGATCGCGACATAGCGTTCATTGAACATCGCCTGCAGCAGGTAATGCTCGCTGATACCTTTGCGCCCTTGGATAGGACCACCGACCGGCACGTAACCTTCTTCGACACGTTTGGTGACTTCGTATGCAAGGTCGCCAGGGTATGCCTCAACCAAAATGTAAGGTCTGCTCATATCGACAACCCCAGACGGTCCACAATCTCCATGACCTGTTCGCTGTCGGTGTCAGACGACTCCAGTTCAGCGATGCGTGCGGTCATTTCGTTGATCTGTTGCTCACGCATTTCCAGGTGCTTGAGGACATCAGCGACGGTGTTGTAACCCGCCTTACCAGAACGACCTGTGACTGGGATCTTCTCAAGACGCTGCAACCGTTCACGCAGCCGATCTGCCATGTCATCAGCAGCATCGGCGTACTTGATTGCCATTTCGAGTGTGATTTTCATGTCAACTCCTTGGCAGCGTCACGCCTGACTGGCCTTGATACTTGCCGTCACGATCTTTATACGACACGCGGCACGGCTCGTTGCCTTGCAGGAACAGCATCTGTGCCACGCCTTCGTTCGCGTA